>CESE01029592.1_pt1 | contig 63394 bp, 48 predicted proteins | sample 350271 | NCBI WGS metagenome assembly CESE01 (sample SAMEA2621536, study PRJEB7988) | marine metagenome | isolation source: saline water (ENVO:00002010), including | reverse complement strand
GATTTCTACCAGTTTCATAATCGGAACTGGATTCATAAAATGCATACCAATTATTTGCTCAGGCCTGTTGGTTACTGCAGCAATTTTAGTAATGGAAATAGATGAAGTATTGGTGGCAAGAATACATGCTTCGTTGGCATACTGATCCAATTCCTTGAATATTTTAAGCTTTAAATCTATATTTTCAGTTGCTGCTTCAACTACTAAATCACGATCTTTTACACCTTCGGCTATAGAAGTTAGCGTTGAAATATTATTCAAACAATCTTCTTTTTGGGCTGCTGTAATTCTTTCTTTAACAAGCAGACGGTCGAGGTTTTTGGTAATAGTTGCAACAGCTTTGTCGAGGCTAGATTGCTGAATATCAATTAAATTTACTTGGTAACCACTTTGGGCAAAAACGTGGGCGATTCCGTTTCCCATGGTTCCTGCACCTATAACTGCTATTTTTTTCATATTGTAATGGTAAAAGTGTTTGGCAAAATTAAATATCCTGTTTTGGATACTTATAGTTCTTGTCTAAAAGTGATGAATTTCGTTAAGAACTAACGATCAAAAAGATTCAGTAACTTTCTGAAAAAGTCAAAGAATAGTGTAACAATAAGAAGTACAGTCATCAGCCAGATCATTACAATATTTACCCAAAAGGTTTTTAAGTAATTCCCAAAGAATTTTTTCTGCGGAGCAAAAAAGTGACTGTTGATAGATTCACTATCTCTATAAATTGGGTTTTCCTGAGGAATTAACCTACCTTGATACTCTATTATGTGACTTATTTCCAGTTTGTTAGAAACCAAATCTGATAAAGCTTGATTTCTATGCTTATTCTTGGCTTCAGTAAAATTAATATTAGCGTCTTTAGTCAAATAGTTAATAGCATCATCTCTATCATCCAAGGTCCTATTGTGTAACTTGTTGTAGAAGGTTCTTTGCAATTTCAAGTAATCTTTAAGGGCTTGAAAATCTTGATCGGTTACTGTTCCAAACACTAAGTTTTCCGCACCTGCATAAGCAAGTTTTGGATAGACTTTATTTTGTGCAGTAATTTCATTGCGCACTAGTTCAAGAGATTTTTGAACCTTTTCTTGTTTCTCAGGATCGTTATAATAATTCTCTATGTATCCAATTTTAGAGTTCAATTCGGGTATCCAATACACCTTTTTAAAATTAGCCATCGACTGAATTTTGTCGTAAGGGTAGAGGTATCTTTCAAATTTATTTTCGATAAATTGATTTACAGCTAGTGCTTCAAATGCCCAACGCGAGGCCATTGCTTCTCCAATAAACGGAACTTTAATTCTTGAAGAAATACTTGGATTTAACTTATCAAATTTCACAATTACACCGCTGAAGATAAGTTGAGGGATAATTATGAATGGGATAAGAATGTAAATGGTAACGGCACTATTGAAACTTGCTGAAATATTAAGGCCTAACACATTAGCAAAGCAAGCGATTGTAAACAAGATTAGATAGTAGTCCCAAAACATACCCTCAATTTCTAGTATATTGTTACCAATAAATACAAATGTAAATGTCTGAATAGCAGAGATTAAAAACATGATTAGGATTTTACTAATCAAGTATGCGCTATTGTTAAGATTAAGAAAAGATTCTCGTTTCCGGATTTTTTGGTCACGGATAATTTCCTCAGCACTCACTGTAAGCCCTATAAAAAGAGCAACTACAACTGACATAAACATGTAAGCTGGAATATTTTCATTTTCTAGGAAAACATATTCACTATCTTCACCGTTAAATGGATAATAGCGAACGAAATAACTCAAGATTAAAGCCAATACAGGAGCTTCCAACATGTTGATCAGCATGTACTGACGGTTCGTTAGTTTTGACAGAATATCTCTTGTAACAAAGATTTTAAACTGCTTAACTACACCGGAAAGATTAAAATCAATAGTTGGCGCAGACGGCGGGTCCGGCAGCATTTCTACGGTGCTGTCAATTTCCTTTAAATATAAGTTATACCACTGTTGTGGATCAACTTTCCGGTCTTCGGTTAAGTTTCCGAATTCATCAACCACTTTTTGGTCAATGATATTAAAGATGATTTCTGGATTTACATTTCCACTAGAATCTTCTTCGTCTGCATTTGCAAATTTGGCTGCTCTTTTGAAATATTTAATTCCTTCTACGGGATTACCATTATAAATCAAATAACCACCAACATCTAAAATCATCAGTTTGTCAAACATTTTGAAAATGTCTGAAGATGGTTGATGTATTACCACATAAATCAATTTGCCTTTTAAGGTTAGTTCCTTTAGCAAATCCATAATGTTCTGAGAATCTCTAGAACTTAAGCCTGAAGTAGGCTCATCAACATAAAGCAATGCAGGCTCTCGAATTAATTCAAGAGCAATGTTCAATCGTTTACGTTGACCACCACTTATGTACTTTTCCATTGGGCTACCCACCTTAAGGTCGATAGTTTCTTTCAGTCCAAGACTCACTAATAAGTCCATCACCTTTGTGGTAATTTCTTTATCAGATTTTCCACCAAAAATTAATTTGGCATTGTAATATAAGTTTTGGAATACAGTCAGTTCTTCAATTAGGAGATCGTCTTGAGAAACGTAACCGATTACTCCTTTTATTTTTTCTGGGTTTTTATGAATATCTATACCGTTCAAGGTAACTTGACCTTCTGTAGGTATATATTCTCCATTAAGAATATTGAGTAAAGTAGATTTACCTGCACCAGAACCACCCATAATACCAATGAGTTTTCCGTTTTCCTCGCACATTTTAAATGGCTGAACTCCTATATTTCCAGTTGTAAAGCGGTAAACTAAGTCTTGTGCTTTAAAAACAATTTTTTCACTTTCAGTTCGTACCAAAAATGAACTTACTACATCGCTATAGAAAATCGGAGAAACCTTTCCACTTCTTACACTAGATCCAACATTGAGCGGATACGCTCTGTTGGCAAATAAAATTTGACCGTTTAGGTACAAATCGTCAACTCCCAAATAGCGTAACACATACATTTCTACACTTGGAAATTTGAGAAAGATTATTTTCCCTTCAATTCCGGGTCGGTGTATAAATTGTGATTTTTCAAGTTCAGGTTTTTCCTCTGAAGATATAATAAGAATATCAAGCAGGTCAGGGATAGACTGAGGTTCAGCTTCCAAAAACTTCAAGCAATCGTCAAACTCATCAGTCGGTATTTTAAAGGTTGCAGATGTGGTTCTTAAAAACTGAAATTCGTGATCTGATATATTTTCATCAGCTAAAATGTACTCTAGCAGTCTTATTAAAATTACTACCTTCTGCTTTTGTTGGAGTACTGTATTGATCTTGGTGCAAACTTCAATGACATTTTTATCTGCCAACGCGTCTTTACCTTCACCGTGATGAATTTCTTTTATGTTTTTATCGTAAAGATCTAAGTAGGTTGGAACAAGCTCCGAGTTTAGTTCTTGAGTAAGATAACTCTCAACAATATTTCTACTTTCTTGAGTAATGTCATCGACATCTGAGGCCATTGCAAACAGCTTCATCAGTGCTTTCAGTAGCTCTTCACTCATAGGATGTTATGGATATAAATATCAATTGTAATTTTTTTTTTGAAAATCAAATATAAACAAGTACTTCAAAAGTGCAAATATTGCATGACATCTTATTTTTAACAGTTCGGCATTTTAAGCTTCTCTATCGATTTGTCGCTTCAAATCTTTTTGCTTTAGACTTTCTCTTTTGTCGTGTAATTTTTTACCCTTTGCTAAAGAGAATTTGAGTTTTGCAAGTCCTTTTTCATTTACAAAAAGAAGAGTAGGTACGGCTGTAAAACCTTTAATTAGCATGTGTTTCCTGATCTTTTTTATTTCTGTTTTATTCAGTAATAATTTACGGTCGCGTTTTGGTGTGTGGTTATCATAAGTTCCTTCGGTATATTCAGCAACGAACATATTTCTCACGTACACTTCTTGTCCTAATAAACTTACAAAAGCTTCATTGATGTTGGCCTTGCTTTCTCTGATCGATTTTATTTCGGTTCCAGCCAATTGAATACCAGCAATGAAATCATCCATCAACTCAAATTCGTATCGAGCCTTATTGTTTTTTATACGAACGTCGTTAGTAAATCTTTTGTTAGCCATTGTCCCACAAATGTATTCCTTTAAATGAGCTGTTATGCCCATTTATTCTGTCTTTTTATAGATATTGAGTATTAAAAAAATTTGCATTTTTTTCAAAAAATACCTATCAATAGGTATTGTGGAGGTTGAACTCTGAGAGTACATTTGCACCGTTATTTAAAATAAGTCTAAATAAAGATAAGGATGAAAAAGATAGGTTATTTACTAGTTGGATTAGCAGTTTTTACTGCTTGTAAGAAAGAAGGTTGTACTGACAGTGCAGCTAATAATTATGTTGAAAAAGCTAAGAAAGATGATGGTTCTTGTACATATAATGCAGTCGTCACTCCAGTAGCAACCGCACCAAGTACTTATATGTTCGAACGAAACGGTGAGTCTTCGGTAAGTTTTTCGGGACAAGTAGAACGTTTGGATATGTTGTCTGAAATGGTTACTTACATGAAAACTGCGAATACTCCTGGTACTTCGATTGATGCTACTAAGCTGCTTAATATGTATGCGAATGAAGCTTCTCCTTTTTCGAATGCGGATTTGAACGCTTCTACGAAACAGTTGAAAAATAAAACAGCTGGAGAAGATCCTGCGATAGTCGCTGAATTTGAAAAATTGATCAACGATATGGACATGGCTTCTGATTCTACTGAAGCCGGAAAATACGCTGCGGAAAGTGGGAAAATAGGTGTAGCTCAATCAGGGTCTAAAGCATATTTACAAAGTGCATCTGGTCATGAATACACTCAGTTAATCGAGAAAGGTTTGATGGGAGCTGTAATGATGTATCAAATTTCTTTTGTCTATTTAGGAGATGATAAAATGAATGTTGATAATGAAGCAGTTGTAGAAAGCAAATCTTATACGAAAATGGAACATCATTGGGATGAAGCATTTGGTTATATGTTTGGAGCAACAGACTTTCCTACTGAAGGTTCTGATCGTTTTTGGGGTAAATATGCAGATGGTAGAAATGACTTGTTAGAATCGAATTCTAAGTTAATGAATGCGTTTATTGCAGGTAGATTTGCTATCACGCAAAAAGATAACGTTGCAAGAGATGCACAAATTACCATTATTAGAACTGAATTAGAAAAAGTTTGTGCTGGCACAGCTATTCATTATTTAAATTCTACAAAAAGCAAAATTACTGATGACGCTTTAAGAAATCATGCATTAAGTGAAGCTTGGGCTTTCATAGGTGGTTTACAATTTGCTAAAGATGGTAAACTTACTGCTGCTCGGATTCTTGAACTCAAAGCATTGATTGGAACTGATTTTTATGCTGTTACAGCTGCAAATCTTACTGCTGTGAGAGATGCTTTAGCTACAACTTATGGTTTTGAATCTATTAAAGAGCAACTTTAAGTATGCGATTGAGTTTAGGATTTTTGATAATAGTTCTGGGTTTATTGTCTTGCAAAAAAGAGGATCCCAACTTACCTGAGCTGCCAAATACGAGTAGTGCCTTTTATTTAGAAGACTTGCTTAAAAGTTGGTCGGGTTCTATCATTGTTCCAAATTATGAAAAGTACAATACAGATGCAGCTGACTTGAAGTCAGCTGCATCTGCTTTTCAATCCGATGTTTCTGTATCTAATCTAGAAATTTTGAGAGCTAAATGGAAGGTTGCTTATCTTTCTTGGCAAACAGTATCAATGTACGAATTTGGACCTGCTGCGAATATTACATTGCGGGGACAAACCAATATTTATCCTTTAGATACTGCAGAATTGAACGGTTTAGTGAGAGCAGGTTCAACTAACATCACGGGTGCTAATCGATTGGATGTGAAAGGTTTTCCTGCAATTGATTATTTAATTAATTCGGGTTCAATTGAATCTGTGTTATCTACTTTCACAGATGCTTCTTCTGGGAGTAATCGTTTGGGTTATTTATTGGAGGTTGTATCTCAAATTGCTGATAATGCCTCTGGAGTTAGCACGAAATGGTCAAGTGCTGGAAGCAATTATGTTAGTCAATTTAATTCGGCAATAGGAACAGATGTCGGTAGTAGTTTAGGATTAACTATAAATGCTTTGAATGAGCATATTGAACGTTTTCTTAGAGACGGTAAATTGGGAATACCGAATGGAAATAGAAATTTTTCGGGAACAGCTTTGCCAAATCATGTTGAAGCATTTTATAATGGTGAAAGTTCTAATGAATTAGCACTTCAAAATGTGATTGCAATTCAATCACTTTACTTAGGACAACCTGTTGATGGAACAGATGGAATTGGACTCGATGATTATTTAGTGAGTTTAAACGCAACCTATAACAGCGGCTCATTGAATGATGCTATAAAAAATCAATTTTTGATGTGTATAGAAACTATCGAAGCACTTCCAAAACCATTGAAAGATAATCTGGTTAGTAATAAAGCTAAAGTTGACGACGCTGTAAAGGCTCTTCAAAAGCTTGTGGTACTTCTGAAAGTCGATGTCCCATCTGCGACAGGAATATTAATTACGTATCAAGATAATGACGGAGACTAGTAAATTACTTTTTTCTAGAATTAAAAATAATTTAATCACCAAAGAAGTAGATATTGCTCCTTTGGTGATTTTTCGTTTAGTATTTTCTCTATTGATGCTATCGAGTTTAGTTCGTTTTTGGGCTAAAGGTTGGATCTATGATGTATACATTCTACCTACATTTCATTTTAAATATTTTGGATTTGAATGGATAGAAGCACTTGGTGATCCGGGCATCTATGTTTTATTTTTACTTGTAATGCTGTCCTCAGTATTTATGTTCTTTGGTTTTTTTTACCGAATAGCTGCTGCAGTATTTTTTCTGGGTTTCACATACATTGAGCTCATTGATAAAACTACTTATTTGAATCACTATTATTTCGTTAGCTTGATTGCTTTTTTAATGGTTTTTTTGCCAGCTAATCAGTACTTTTCTATAGATTGTAAATTGAATCCTAAACTGCAGAGTAGAACTATTCAGGCTTGGTCTGTTAATCTTTTGAAATTGCAATTGGGAATCGTTTATTTCTTCGCTGGAATTGCAAAACTCAATTATGAATGGCTCGTAAATGCAATGCCACTAAAAATCTGGTTACCAGCGCATGCCTCAAAACCAGTTATAGGATTCTTGTTCAAATATACTGGTGTGTCTTATTTGTTTAGTTGGTTTGGTGCCCTGTACGATTTGGCAATTCCGTTTTTATTGCTGTCCAAGAAATTTAGACCCATGGCTTACCTATTGGTTATAATATTTCATGTTTTAACTTATTGGTTGTTTCCAATCGGAATGTTTCCTTTCATCATGATTAGCTGCACCTTGATTTTTTTCTCTGAAGAATTCCATAAAAATTTGCTTCGTAGATTGGAAGTTATGGTGCAATGGAAGAATAAGGACAGTTCAGTATTCTCGACCCCAAGAATTGGTTCTTTTGGAATACTAAGTATCGTATTACTGATATGTTTTCAAGTAGTGTTTCCTTTTCGCCATTTGGTATATGAAGGTCCATTGTTTTGGCATGAGCAAGGCTACCGTTTTGGTTGGAGAGTAATGCTAATTGAAAAGGCTGGAACTGCTTTTTTTTATGCTTCAGAACTCGAAACCAATAAACATTTTGAAATACGAAATTCGGATTATCTTACCGCCAACCAAGAGAAAATGATGGCAACACAACCCGATATGATTTTAGAGTTCGCTCACCATATTGCAGACGATTTAAAGACTAAAGGCTGGGAGAATCCAGAGATAAGGTCTGAAGTGTATGTTACTTTAAATGGCAGTGGAACTAGACCGTTTATTGATTCAAAAATTAATCTTGTTTCTATCCAAGACTCTTGGAAAGAAAAGCAATGGATTTTACCATTTGAAAATTGAGTATCAGAAATTTCATAACGATTGTGTTACTTGTCATTGGACAATTACTCTCCGCCCAAAAAGCAAGTCTTGAAGGGAGAGTTGTGTGGGAAAGTAATGGAAAAGCTGCTACGGAAAGTGAAATAATTCTGAAATACACACCTTATAAAACCAAAACAGATAAACAAGGAAATTATAAATTAAGTCATTTAAAATCAGGGAATTATACGGTCGTAGCTTTTACGTTAGGTCTTGAAACAACCGAACAAGATGTTGTTTTAAAACCAGGAAAAAATACCTTGGATTTTGATTTGGACAGTATTTCTATTGAATTGAATGAATTTGTGGTTCTGGAGGAGGCAAGTTCAAGTTTTGGTCTAATGCACATGTCAGCAGTAGAGGGAATGGATATCTACTCAGCAAAAAAGAGTGAGGTAATTATAATGGATCAAATAGATGTGAACTTGGCAACCAATAACTCTAGACAAATTTACAGTCGAATTGCAGGCCTAACCATTTGGGAAAGTAGTGCTGGTGGTTTGCAATTAGATATTGGTGGAAGAGGTCTAAGTCCAAATAGAACCAGTAATTTCAATACCAGACAAAATGGATATGATATTGCAGCTGATGCTCTAGGTTATCCAGAAAGTTATTATACTCCACCTTCAGAGGCTATCGAACGCATTGAAGTAACGCGTGGAGCATCTAGTTTACAATATGGAACTCAATTTGGCGGAGTATTAAATTTTGATTTAAGAGGACCTAATCCTGATAAAAAAATGGATGTCTTGTTGAGACAAAGTATTGGCTCTTACGGCCTTTTTAATACGTTTAATTCTATTGGTGGAACGAACAAGGATATTGGCTATTACGGTTTTATTAATTATAAACAAGGAAACGGTTGGCGTCCAAATAGTGAGTTTAATTCTATTGTTGGCCATGTGCAGTTACACCACAAAATCAATGATAAGCTCAGTTATAAAATTGAATTTACAAAAATGAATTATACTGCCCAGCAACCAGGAGGATTAACAGATACCTTGTTTAATAGAGATGCTGGACAGAGTATCCGAGAAAGAAATTGGTTTGCTGTAGATTGGAATGTTGGTGCAGTAGTTTTGAGTTATCGCTTGAATTCAAAGTGGAGATTTGAAATGCGAAATTTTGGGTTAATTGGCTCAAGAGATGCGCTAGGAATTCTAGGCTATATAAACCGACCCGATCCTTTGGGAAAGAGAGATTTAATAAAAGACGAATACCTAAATGTAGGGAATGAAACGCGGATGATTCATACCTACAACTTTTTAGGAAATCCAAATAATTTGTTGTTGGGCGTTAGATATTATCGTGGTTTTACAAAAAGAAAACAAGGAGATGGCTCTATTGACAGTGATGCTAATTTTGAATACGCTGATCCCGATAAGCCAGAATACAGCAATTATAGATTTCCAAGTCAAAATATAGCTGCTTTCACAGAGAATGTATTTCAATTCTCTGAACGTTGGAGTATTACCCCAGGATTTAGAATGGAACATATTATTACAGAATCAGTAGGAAGTTACAATGTTCAATATTTTAATTTGGCGGGTGAGTCTTTGTTTGACACAACTATTGCAGATCATCAAAGTAGTTCCCGTGGTTTTGCGATTGGAGGAATTGGAACAGCATATAAATTCAAGAATAATGAGGTTTATGCTAATATAAGTCAGAATTATCGAGCAATCAATTTTAACGATATGCGCATAAATAATCCTAATCTGCGAGTAGATCCAGATTTGCAAGATGAAACCGGTTTTTCGGCTGATCTTGGTTTACGAGGTAATTTGAGTAAATACTTTATTTACGATGTAAGCCTTTATTATTTGCAATACTCAGGCAGGATTGGAACAGTTGCTAGAGTAAATGAAAATACGTTTAGAATTTATCGCTTTAGAACAAATGTATCGGACTCAAGAAATCTTGGAATAGAGTCTTTTGGTGAAGTTGATTTGTTGGGAATTATAACCAAAGGAAAATCTAAAATAAATTTGAATTTGTTTAGTAATTTCACTTTGCAAGACGCTCGATATGTGAATTCTGCAGAAGCAGCCTTTGAAAATAAAAAGGTAGAAAATGCACCAAGCCTGATTTTAAAAACGGGTATGAATATAAAATGGAAAAAATTTAAAATTGGTTATCAATACTCATATAATTCGGAGCAGTTTTCAGATGCTACCAATGCAGTTTACACTGATAATGCTTTGGCAGGAGTTATACCAGCCTTTTGGGTTATGGATTTAAGCACCAGTTACGAGTACAAAAAATGGAAATTCGAAACGGGTATCAATAACCTAACTGACAATCGATATTTTACAAGACGTGCTGCAGGTTATCCAGGACCTGGAATTATACCTGCTGATCCAATTAATTTTTATGGAGCAGTTCAGCTGCATTTTTAAATTATTATCCGCTTTTTGTTGAAACAGATTCTTGCTTACTCTGTAATGCTTGGAGCAACTTCTGTTCAAATACGATTACTAATTAGCGCCTATTAAGCTATTCGTTATGCTTGCGAAAGCTGGAATCTCAAGTTAAACCAGCACGTATTCAACAAGCTGTAAATTATAACTTTGACACTTAGTTAAGTTATGTCTCAAAAGCGTGTTTTTCCTATTCTCAGTTGGCTTCCCGGATATAAAAGGGAGTGGTTATCCGGTGATATTTCAGCCGGATTAACTGTTGGGGTAATGCTAATTCCTCAGGGAATGGCATACGCTATGATAGCAGGAGTGCCGCCAATTTATGGGTTATACGCTTCCACTTTTCCACTCATTATTTATGCTCTTTTTGGTACTAGCAGACAATTGGCAGTTGGACCAGTAGCAATCGATTCTTTATTGGTTTTAGCTGGAGTAAGTGCTTTTGCAGAAGTAGGTTCAGAATATTTTGTGGAACTGGCTATTCTCCTTGCATTTATAGAAGGACTTATTCTAATACTCTTTGGTTTTTTGCGTTTAGGTTTCTTGGTGAATTTTCTTTCGAAACCTGTTATAGGCGGGTTTACTGCTGCGGCAGCCATTATTATAGGAGTCAGTCAGTTACGGCATTTGTTAGGCATTCAAGTTCAAAGTTCTGGAAACGTTTTTGAAACACTCTTTTTGTCATTTTCTGAATTCTCAAATTGGTCAGTTTTGAGCTTAGTAATCGGACTGCTTGGGATTGCTTTAATCCTTTCGGTTAAGAGAATCAATCGCAAAATACCAGGAGCTCTCACGGCAGTTGTTGTTAGTATTCTGGCGGTTTATTTTTTAAATCTCAGTTCAGAATCCATTCGAATTGTAGGAGATATTCCAGCTGGGCTTCCAGCTTTTAGGTTACCTAATTTTAATTTGGAAATAATGAAGAAGTTACTTCCAGCAGCATTTACTATTGGTTTAATTGCATTTACAGAAGCGATTTCAATTTCTAAGGCCATTCAAGCTAAACACAGAGATTACGAAATCTTTCCGAATCAAGAATTGTTTGCTATTGGAATTGCGAATATTGTAGGTTCAATGTTCCAGTCGTTTTCTGTAACTGGTGGTTTAGGAAGAACTGCGGTTAACGATCAAGCAGGAGCTAAGACGGGACTTGCGTCATTGATTAGTGCCGCTTTGGTAATGCTCACATTACTTTTTCTAACTCCACTTTTTTATTATTTGCCTCAAGCTATTTTAGCTTCTATTATCATGGTAGCGGTATCTGGACTAATCGATATTAAATACGGGAAACACCTATGGAATACGGATAGAAGAGAGTTTATAATGCTGATTTCAACCTTTCTAGCCACGTTGGTATTTGGAATTGTAAATGGAATTTTGATTGGTGTTTTATTGAGTATCGGTTTGGTCATTTTTAGAGTAAGTAAACCACACTTTGCAAAATTAGGCCGAATAAAAGGGACCAATTATTACCGAAATGTTTTACGATTTAATGAAGCCGAAGAATTTGAGGAGTTACTTATCGTTCGATTTGATGCTCAATTATTTTTTGCCAATTGCGAGTTTTTTAAAGATAGCGTATTAGATTGGGCCGAAAAAAAGCCAAAGCTCAAGACAGTCTTGATTGATGCACAACCGTTAAATCAAATTGATTCTACAGCCTCATACATGCTGCTTGATTTGATAAAACATTTTAATGATAATGGAGTAGAGGTGATATTTGCTGGAGTCAAAGGTCCCGTTCGAGATAAATTCCGAAAAGCTAAAATCGCAACGGCTTTAGGTTCAAACCACTTTTACATGAATGTGCATGAGGCTGTTTCGCATCACTTAAAAGAAGGCGGTTTACCTCCAGAGAAATTGGTTACGCAAAGTAATGAGCAGTGATCCAGTCATTTTTCTTGGGTGACTCTGAACTCGTTTCAGAATCTCAATATTAATTGTTAGAGATGCTGAAATAAATTCAGCATGACAGAGTAGTTTTGGAAAACAAGAAAGCCCCTTCCGAATAATCGAAAAGGGCTTTTGAATTTTATTTAAAAACTAATTTCTAGTAGTAATGCAATCTTCTCACCTTAGCAATGTATTTCGCTAAACGAATTACCTGCTTAGTATATCCAAATTCGTTATCATACCATACATATAGAACTGCGTTCTTGCCGTCGTTACTCATTATTGTAGCAGGCGAATCGAATACCGAACAACAAGTGTTGCCAATGATATCGCTAGAAACCAATTCTTCATCCATTGAGTAGTGGATTTGATTTACCAAGTTTCCTTCTAAAGCAGCTTTCTTCAACAGAGTATTGATTTCTTCTCTGGTACTTTCCCTCTTCAAATTCAAACTCAAAATAGCCAATGAACCATTTGGAGTAGGAACACGCACTGCATTTGCTGTCAGCTTATTTTCGAAACTTGGAATTACTTTAGTTACTGCTTTACCAGCACCTGTTGATGTAATAACCATATTGATAGCAGCAGAACGACCTCGTCGAGGTTTTTTGTGCATGTTATCCAATAAGTTTTGGTCATTTGTATAAGCATGTACCGTTTCAATATGACCTCTTTCAACTCCAATATTATCCTCGATTACAGACAAAACTGGAGAGATAGCGTTTGTTGTACAAGAAGCTGCTGAATAGATAGTCTCTTCATCTATATCAACCGTACCTTGGTTAATAGAATAAACGATATTTGGTATTTCTTTTCCTGGGGCAGTTAACAATACTTTATGAACACCTTGAGATTTTTTGTGTCTCATTAGTGCTTCACGATCTGTGAAAACACCTGTATTATCGATCAATAAACATTTATCAATTCCGTAAGAAGTATAATCTACATCTTCTGGATTTTTAGCTTCAATCATTTGAATACGCTGACCGTTTAAGATCAAACATTTTCCATCTAAATCAACATCAACAGTTCCTTCGAACTGTCCATGCACGGAATCGTTGCTTAACAAAGAAGCTCTTTTCGTAATCTGCACGTCAGAAGCATCTCTAGTTACAATTGCTCTTAATCTTAATTGTTGACCTTTTCCAGCTTGTTTGATTAACTCACGTGCCGCCAGTCGACCAATTCTACCAAAACCATAAAGTACTACGTCTCTTGGTTCTGTTTTCTTTGTTGAGGTTCCATTAACAATCTCTCCTAATTTATCGCTTATAAACTCAGCTTGGGAGGCGTAATTGCTTCCTTCGGTTTTCCACTCGTAAGAAAGCTTTCCAATATCAATTTTCGCTGGAGGCAGGTCCATAGCGTTTAATGCAGAAGCTAATGCTACTGTATCTGCTACTTCAATTGGTTTCTGAACCACGTTTGCAGCATATTCGTGCAGTCTCAGAATTTCTGAAGAAGAAACGTTTACTAAATGATTTCTAAAAAGCACCAATTCAACTTGCTTTTCGTACATTAATTTCCCAACTGCAGAGATTAATTCAATAGCAGCTCTTTCTTTGGAAAGCCACTGACCGTGTGCTTCACTGTAACTTGTCAAACCCGTATTAGCCATAGCGGATAAAAATTTCTTTTAGTTAATATTATTAAATAAAACAGCGCTAAATGATTGCTCAAATAGCGCCGCAAAAGTATTATAATTCAATTGTTTAAAAGTGACTTTTATTAACCCAAGTAAGCTCTTAAAAGTTTGCTTCTAGAGTTGTGTCTCAATCGACGAATTGCTTTTTCTTTTAATTGTCTCACTCGCTCACGAGTCAGGTCAAATTCAGATCCGATTTCATCCAAAGTCATTCCTTGTTTTTTTCCAATTCCGTAGAACATTCTAATCACTTGTCTTTCTCTTTCTGATAGTGTGGCGAGAGATCTTTCAATTTCTTGTAGCAAGGATTCTTGAATAAGACCATCATCTGTTTTTGGACCATCTCCACTCATCATGTCAATCAATCCAAAATCTTCACCCTCTCTAAATGGGGCATCTACAGAAACATGTCGTCCAGAGCTTTTCATTGAATCGCGCACCTTTTTAGCATCTAGGTCTAAGTGTATACCAATTTCCGCTGCACTAGGAGCTCTTTCGTATTCTTGTTCTAATTGCGAAAAGGTTTTATTGATTTTAGAAATAGTACCAACTTGATTCAAGGGCAAACGAACAATACGCGCTTGCTCAGCCAACGCTTGAAGAATAGATTGTCGAATCCACCAAACCGCATAAGAAATGAACTTAAAACCGCGCGTTTCATCAAAACGTCCTGCAGCTTTTATTAATCCAAGATTACCTTCATTTATTAAGTCGGGTAAAGTAAGACCTTGATTTTGATATTGTTTGGAAACCGATACCACAAAACGAAGATTGGCACGAACCAATTTTTCCTTTGCTTTTTCGTCACCTTCTTTAATCTGAATTGCCAGTCGAACTTCTTCTTCAGCCGTTATCATTTCCTCTCGACTTATATCCTGTAGATATTTGTCCAAAGATTTGTCCGACCGATTTGTAATCGACTTCGATATTTTTAACTGTCTCATAGTTTTCCTTTCGTTTAGTAATTAATGCACCCCTGCTGCTAAATCGAATTTTGGAATAACCAACCAACCAATTATATTCGTCACATACCTAAACCATAGTAAGCCATTTTACCATTTGGATAAATTCCCTCAATCAAAACTCCTCCTTGTTTTCCCTTGAGTTGAGCGTTTAATTCATCCTGATTTTTAATGTGCTTTCCATCAACACGTACAATTATAAATCCTTCTCTTACTCCAGCTTTCATGAGTTTACCAGATGATAAGTCTTGCACTTGCACGCCATTTTTCAAACTCAATCGTTTCTTCATTTTATCATTAATAGGCGCAAACTGTGCTCCCAATGAAATAGACACTTCAACGACCGTTTTGTCAATTAATTCTGTATTTCCGTATTGATTTCTTAGCGTAATGTCCAGTTTTTTTGATGTGCCTTGACGATCTACCGTTACCGATATTTTATCTCCTGGTCTAAAATTGCTTAGCTGTTCCTGAAATTCTGGAACATTATTTACTTTTTTATCATTGATATTTGTAACGATATCTCCAACTAATATGCCGCCTATTTTTGCACCTCCGTTTTCGGCAAGTGCAGCAATGAAAATACCATCTCTTAGTTTTAGATCATTTTTCTTAATTACTTCTTCAGACAAGTCTTGGATTGATACACCCACAAAAGCACGTTGGACCGCCCCAAATTCTATTAAATCGCTCACCACTTTTTTAGTGATGTTTGATGGAATTGCAAAAGAATAACCTGCAAAAGAACCTGTATTTGACTTTATCGCAGCGTTAATTCCAACTAATTCTCCCTGAGTATTTACCAAAGCTCCACCGCTATTTCCTGGGTTCACAGCTGCATCGGTTTGTATAAACGCCTCAACTGGACTAATGCCAGAATTTGGATCTGATTGAAGAATATTAATATCTCGACCTTTTGCGCTAATAATTCCAGCGGTAACAGTTGAATTAAGATTAAACGGATTACCTACTGCCAATACCCATTCACCAACTTTAATGTCGTCTGAGTTTGCATATTGCAGATATGGAAGTTCGGTAGCATCTATTTTTAATAACGCCAAATCAGTGCTTGGATCGCGACCAATAATTTTGGCTTCGTAATGTTTTTTGTTGTTCAAGGTAATTTTTACTTTTTCAGCACCATCAACAACGTGGTTATTGGTAACGATATAACCATCGTCTGTTATGATAACTCCAGATCCAGTACCCTCGGGTTGTGGCATATATCTTGGACGACCATATAATAAATCAAATATTGGATTGGAATTGTAATCCTGCCCTCTAAAAATGGTTTTTACGTGAACCACTCCAGCTAAGGATTTTTCGGCAGCATAAGTTAAATCAGGAACTCCCGGAGAAGTACCCCTCGCAAAATGTACAGGAACTTCTCTTTCTGAAATAGTGGTCTGTGATAAAGCTTCTTTGACTAAGAAAGATTCATGGATACCCAAAGCGACAAATCCGCCTACCATTGCACTTGCTATTAATACCAATGTCTTTTTCATTTCTTTTTTGATTTAGAGTTAAACGTTCTATTAGTAGAACTCTAAGCCCATTTTTTAGTTCAATTTTTTTGGTTAAAATTAGTTAACCATTTGACATTCAGTATATTGTTGAGTTCCTGAATATTGTTTAATTTTTCTCTGCTACTTAAAAAACGTACATTTATAGGCTATAGTTGGGGAATAGATGATGGAGTTTTACAAATACCAAGGAGTAGGCAACGATTTTGTAATGGTTGATAACCGAAAAGGTGAATTGGAGCTGGGTACAAACCTAGATACTGATGCCATAAACCGCATTTGCAATAGAAACTTCGGAGTAGGTGCTGACGGTCTAATTTTGTTAGAAAACGACGCAGAATCCGACTTTAAAATGGTCTACTTCAATTCGGATGGAAATGAGAGTACCATGTGTGGAAATGGTGGACGTTGCATTGTGGCTTTTGCCAAATTCTTAACTGTTTTTGAAGGTGAAGTTTGCGTCTTTAGAGCTATTGATGGAATTCACCATGCTAAACTCAGTGGAGATTGGGTAGAACTTCAAATGATTGACGTAAATGAAATCGAACAAATAGGAAATGACTATTTCCTAGATACTGGTTCTCCGCATTACGTTTCATTTAGAGAGCAAGTGAAAAGTCTAGATTTAGTTTCTCAAGGACGCGCCATTAGAAACAACAATCGATTTAAAGATGAAGGCACCAATGTGAATTTCGTAGAAATCCACCAAGAATATTTAGAAGTTCGAACCTATGAACGAGGAGTCGAAAACGAAACTCTTGCTTGTGGAACCGGTGTAACTGCAGTAGCCTTGGTAGCAGAACTGGAAGTCAGAAACACTAAGGCTAATGCTTCAAGAATGAAAGTCCTCGGCGGTGAATTAGAAGTGTCTTACCAAAAGAATACTGCCGGAACTGGCTTTACAAACATCTGGTTGAAAGGACCTGCAGAGCAGGTTTTTAGAGGAGAGTTGTAAATCAGCCAGCCAGCTGAGGCTAAATTTACTTAGCGGCTTTCTTTATTCTCTTTTCTTCTTTTTTCTCTTTTGGAGATTTAGCTGCTTCTTTTTTTACGCTTTTTTTTGCGTCTTTTCCTTTACCCATGATATTATTTTTTAAGTATAATAAGTTGTTCTAAAAACTTGTTGCAAATTAACGAAATCAATTAAAAATAAGCTGTTTTGAAATTAAGCTTTTAGTCTTTTTTTAGTACCTCCCTATTAATTCCAATATAGCACCTAATACTTAGTGAAAACACGCTTCGTTTTTCTATAAAAAAGCACTAGTTATTTTCCAAATAGTTCATCTAAACAGAATAGCTCTATTTTTTTCGTTTTCTAAAAATCTAAAAAAGCTTAAGTAGTGCCAAATTGTTTGTGTACACTTTTAAGATCATTTGCTACCTCATCTACTTCTTTTTCTTTTTCAAATTCAATAAATAAGTGTCCATCGGTGAGAATTTTGGGGTTTATAGACAGATCAAAAATCTCCTTATAAACTTCTCGTTTTGTCTGCTCATCAAAGTCCTTATTCTTTCTCAGGCGTTTTCGATAGGTAATCCAATTTGAGATTAATATGAATGGATAAAATAAAAACATGAGCAACACTGAAGTTGGTTTTAAACGCGTAAACTGGATATGCTTGATTTTAAAACCAGATAATTTTGCGAAACAACGCAGTTTTAATGCACCAATCAAAAATATATGACCGTAGTATATTTCGTTGGTTAATTTCTTATCCGACATCCAAATGCTGTCCAATTCGTTAGGGGCTATTATTGAATTAAATCGTTCACTTTCGGATAATAGGTAACTCATTTTAGCCCTTAAGTTTGAGTAATTCGGTGTTGTTATTATCAGGCTTCCGCCTTTTTTTAGGATACGATTGAATTCTTTAAAGCTTCCTAATTGATCTGAAAAATGCTCAATTCCTTCTTGACAAAGCACAAAATCGACACTTTTAGATTCTGCAGGAATTCCTTCCGCAATATTAGCTTGCAGACATTCTAGACCATCAATTTTAAAATATTCAGGGAATAAATCGTAGGGTATAGGATCGGCACCTATATCTTGTAAAATCTTGGTTGTAACTCCATTACCAGCAGGAAAGTCGATTACTTTTTTGCCCGTGAACCTAAGTTTATGTTTAGTTAAGTACTTCTTTACATGATATTTAATACTCCTAGGGTTTTCAGTATAATCCATTATAACACAATTAAAATTGGTAATGTATTTAGATATTAAGCAAAGAAAACAAAGACGAAGACAATTCAATAATTAAAACATTCCATTTTGGAGTGCAGCGTTCACAAGTTTAGCCTGCATTGTAATTTATCTCGTGGCAAATTTTCTAGTGGGAAAGAATCAGTAAACTTTTACTATTTCTTACAGGCTCCTTCAGTATAGTCAGTTATACTGTTGCAATTTGCGCTTCCGCGATTACTATATGTGTTTCCATCACAACCACATACTGGAGCATACTCTAATGTAGTTATACAATTCAGTTTTTCTTTGGCTGTGCAGTTGTCTTTTTTGCAACAAATTAAAGTGGCAAATAATAGTGTTCCTATTGTAATTGAGAGGTTTTTCATTGAATCGTTTTTTTGTTTCTTCGAAACGTTAGCGGACTGTAGTTTATTGCCTTGCAGTTCGGCTTTGTAAAAAATGAATATTTCAAAATTATTAATTTAAATGGTCAAGTTTCTTTAACGTTTAGAATAATCATATTTACGGGTTGTTTGTTTCCTTTGGGATTTGAGAAATTTCATCCTTTTCATTTTTGCCTTGCTTAAAATTAAGTGAAATTATTGTGGCTAGCGCGCAAATAATTAGGGTTCCTAGACCTAAAAACCCATGTGAATCGATGATTTTAAACCATTCGTTCCCCCATAAATCGCCTCCATAACTGGCAATAAAAAACCAGGGCAATCCAAACAAACAGAGAAGGAGTTCGCTCCTTTTTAGAACTATTTGATAACCAACGACGCCTATCATAGGCAGTACAAATAGGAAGTGTTCTGTGTCAGTGATTAAAAAAACAGGTACTAATGCTATAGTGAGAAAATAGAATACAAAGAATTTTCGTTCTTCAGTTTTGTTTAATATTTTGCTTTTAAATAGGCCTGTAAATCCGATAGATTGCCAAAAGAGCAAGAACAAAACGACAATAGTGATCACCAATAAAATCATTGATGATATGGTGGAGATTTCAAAATTGACATAGGTTTTAGCCAAAGAAGAAATGGTTTGAGCACTCGTCAAATAGGCTGAGTGTTCAGTCATCGATATTATCCATTCTTTATGAAGGGTAATTCCAATTTCGAATCCTTTAATCAAAAAGATCGACAGCATTAATCCCAGTATAAACAAAACACTCGAAAATAACGTTCTCCATTTACCAAAAAGTATCAAAGGCAAAAATAAAAGACCAAAATATGGTTTGGTCATAATGACTATAGCCAAGAGTAAACCACTAAGAATCGATTTTTTTTTAATGGAAAAGTTAAAGGCATAAAAGCAGAGTAGCAATAGAAGTAAGTTGGTATTACCTAGGTGTAACTCTCGAATTAAGTGCACTGCAATTGAGAGCATTAAGAAGATTGAAAACCAGAATTTAAGTTGCTGGTTTTTTTCTTTTTTAAACCAAAATTGTGTGATTGAATTTAAAAGAAGTACCACCGCAAAACTTAGCAGAAAAAAGTAAATACTCATGGCTAATGAGTAGGGTAAATAAGCTAACGGAACAAACAAAATAAGAGTCGAGGGAGAATATTTATAGAATCCCGTATCCAATCCGAAATTTTTACCATAAACCTGCTGGTCTGCTAATAATGCATTACAAGCATCGTAGAACACTCGGAAATCATTTAACCACAAACGTTCATTTATAAACTCAAATGAGAACATAGTGATAAAAAATGCCAGAATTAGCACTAATAACCAACGAGAATAAGGCTCAGAAAAATATTGACGAATCAAGTGTAACGTGTTTAGTGACTTGTTTTACAAATTTATATAAACGATTGAGTCTCTTTGTTCAATATCGCTGCAAGAGCGCAAAAACCTTTAAATGAAAAAGCCTCGCCAAAAATTTGGAGAGGCCTTTTCAATACGTTAGATACTTTTCCGATTAACTATTCAACATAACTGGCATAACTAGCATAAGCAAGTTTTCGTTTTCATCATTCCCCTCTGCTGGCAACAATAACCCTGCGCGGTTTGCTGCAGACATTTCTAAGGAAACATTTTCAGTCTCAATATTACTTAACATTTCGATTAGAAATCGAGAGTTAAATCCAATTTCGATATCCTCTCCTTGGTGATCGCAAGTTAAACGCTCGTTTGCTTCATTCGAGAAATCAAGATCTTCAGCAGAAACACTTAGTTCGTTTCCAGAAATCTTTAAACGCACTTGATGTGTAGTTTTATTGCTGAAAATAGAAATCCTTTTAATCGAGCTTAAAAAAGCACCTTTTGCAATAACTACTTTATTTGGATTTTCTTTGGGAATTACTGCGTCGTAGTTTGGATATTTCCCGTCAATCAAACGGCAAATTAGAGTGATTTGACCAAATTCGAAATAACAATTCGTATCGGTATACTTTACAGTTATATCACCTTCAACGCTAGATAACAAGCCTTTTAATAAATTGGAAGGCTTTTTTGGAAGAATAAATGCAGCGCCTTTTTTAGCCTTAGCGTCAGTTCTTCTGTAACGCACTAATTTGTGGGCATCAGTTGCAACGAACGTTACATTATCGCTATTTAATTCGAAATATACACCAGACATTACCGGTCTTAGCTCATCGTTACCACTTGCAAAAAGTGTTTTGTTTACTGCATTGAATAAAATATCAGAGGTCAATATTATAGTCGCTGGAGATTCTAATTCTGGTGTCTTTGGAAATTCATCTCCGTTGTGACCAGCCAGTTTATATTTACCATTATCGGTAACTACTTCAACTCCAAAATTATCATCAGATACGTTAAAAGTTAATGGCTGCTCAGGAAATGTTTTTAACGTATCCAATAAAAGTTTAGCAGGAATTGCGATATTTCCGTCTTTGTCAGATTTGTCCAATTTTATTTTAGTGAAAATGGTGCTTTCCAAATCAGAAGCTGAAACAGTTAGATCGCCTTTTTTAATATCGAACAAAAAATTGTCTAATATCGGTAGGGTATTAGACGTGTTTAGCACGCCAGCTATAGCGCTTAGTTCTTTTAAAAGGTGAGAACTGGATACAATGAATTTCATATTATTTCCTTTAATTTAAGTAAAACAAATTTATTGCAATCGAAGGTCGGTTCACAGAATTAGTAAGTGGGTGTGGGTCTACTTTTCAACAAGTTATGAGGGAGCAATAAACTCTTCCAAACTTACTGTTAATGGGTCAAACACAAAGAATTGAATGATCACTAATTGATCATTGTTAATCGTTGCATACATACGCTCCAAATCATGCGGTATAGCATTTCCCTCCCAATCTTCTGCATCTAGTTTCGCAGGCTTTAGATACGATTTTATTTCTGTAATATTTCCTTTGTCATCTTCAAGGGTCCAAACCGTTTTAATCGGAGTCTCCAACAGCAGACTATCGCAATATACTTTTGTTCTATTTTCTTCAAACCCTTCGTAACTAATAGTTCTGTAACGTTTTAGGTACTCATAAATACCACCCATATCTGGAACTGCAACAGGATTTCCGTTACCATCTTTCAGGGTGTATTCGCTTTCTGAGTTTTTGCTGATTTCAAAGGATTTTGTTGGTTCTTGTGGATATTCCACTTTAAGGTTTTTTATGCCAGTTATTTTTTCACCAGGGAAATACCAAATGGCATTGTCTCTCCAGTCGTTCATTCTTGGTGAGTATCGACTCTGAATAAAACCATAATGCCCTTCAATGTGCATCAGGAAGGGTACACTCGATTTTTCCAGTAACATAAATGTTCCTGTATTTTCTCCATTTGCACCGCCAACATAATAGACTTTCGAAGGTGAGTTTTCTCCATTTTGATAAATGGCTACTTTAGTTGAATTGGCCGCAATCTGTTTTACAGTATAATCAAATCTGGCTTTTGAAACTGGAGCCCTTACTGTCAATTCTTTGATCGTTTTAAGCATGTTTTGAACAACATCTTGACGAGCCTTAAAGTCTTGATCTTCTGATTTGACAGACCATTCACTAGCACTCATGCGACTTAGAACCAATCTGTTACCGTTTTTATCGTTCAAAACAACTTTAGTAATACTTGCGGTATCCTCTATCGAAAAATCGTGGAGCTGTTTTTTTAAGGTTGAACCGTTGTTTTTGCTTGCAAAGAAGACCACAAAAGACAATAACCCAATAGCAATTAGTAAACCTATTATTCCGCTTTTTTTCATCCTTTTGATCCGTATATTTTTTTTCTGAGAAAGAAAACGAGTACTCCAAATAGCGCAATTACCGAAACCGGAATCACTAAATTAACCATTTGCCACTTTCGCTTTTCTTTTAACGTTCTAGTTCTGTCCAATAATCTGATTTTAAACTCTTTTGCTCTAACTTCCAATAAACCGGAGTCATCTAAAAGGTAGTTCATACAGTTCAACAAAAAGTCTTTATTAGCATAAATCCTGCGGGTGTATTTATCGTATCCTAAGGCGAAAAATTCTCCACGTTCTTCATTGATTTCGTTCTTTATAATATCCGCATCTGACAAGAAAATTTGTTGTGTTGGAGTGCTCATTTCTTTGAATGCAATGGAAGGGTCATTCAGTAATCTCGTCGGAATCCTATTGGCAAAATTGGATTTAAAAACACCCTCAACTAGCACACCTATTTTCTGAGGTCCATTGTTGTACTGCCTTTTATCTGGCTTATTACGCAGTACATTAAAGCTTATTCGAGCAGGAGTACTCACCAACTTTGAATAGTTTGATGAGGCCAATAAGGTGATTTTCTTCAGACCATCATTTTTACCTACATAATCTATGCTCGAAGCAAAATGGACGGCAATTGCATCTAAGTTTTTGACAATTGGGTTTTTTGCTTTTGTCATGACCATTGGAAAATAGGGCCAAGGGAAAAACTCTTGTCTTGGTGCATCTCCAATTTGTCCAGTTACAATTGGTAGGGGCAAGGATTGGATATCCATAATTAAATCACGATTGACGCGAATGCCGTATTTAAAAAATAGATCGTCAAGATTTAAGTCACGAGGAATTGACATGGTGGTATTGGCTCCCTTGAGGCTATCCATTGAAGCAATAATGGGTTCGTATAACCAGACTACTTTTCCACCTCTCATTACGAATTGATCAATGATAAACTTGTCTTTTTCGTTAATACTAGATTCAGGACCCGCAACAATAATCGCATGAAAGAGCTTTAGAGCGTTTAATTGGCCATCAAGAGTAACATGACTTACACCATAAAATTCGCCTATAGATTTTTCAAAGTCGGCTACATGTAATTCGTCATATTCGCCATGGCCATGAATGAATGCGATTTGTTTTTTGGAAACGTTAGTAAGGTTCTTGATTAGGCTCGCAAACTCATATTCCAATTGCTGAACTGAATTGTTGATCATTACAGCTTCAGGAACTCCAATCTGAGATTTTAGAATTTGCCAAGGCAAGGTTTTACTGCGATAAGTTACCACTGCGCCAGCGAAGATTATTTTTTCAGAAGCTTCCTCAACAGATTGCTTTCGCAGAGTAGTGGGCTGCAGTCCTTCTTTAAATAATTTTTGATAAACCTTTTCGCGTTCTTTTTCATTAATTCCAGAACTAGGATCAATGAATTCGTATTGGATATTATCGCCGGCATATGCTCTAAACTCGTCCAGTAATTCTTTGGTTGCATCCCGCAACATTTTATAGTCTGCAGGAAGATCACCTTCTAAATAAACACGCACAAAGATTACGTCTTCCAATTCCGATGCTTGCAGCTCTGATACTTTAGAAAGCGAGTAGCGTTTATCTGAAGTAAGATCTAGACGCTCGAAGAAATAACCTCCAACAATGTTGAGTAGCACAATTAGCACAAGACCTAGAACTAAGCCTAATATATCGTTTAGCTTTTTACTCATTACTTACCATTTTCGGCTGTCTAATTTTACTTTAGTAAGCATCAGAAATAAGGCGATTAAACTCAAGAAATAAAGAATATCTCTACTGTCTATAACACCTCGACTCAGAGAAATGTAATGTTCGTTTACACCTAATTTTAAAATGACATGATCAGCAATACCGAATAATTCTAAACTGCTCAATGACTCAAATCCCACGTAAGAGAAAAAGCAAAGAAATAAAGCTATTACGAAACTTACAATTTGGTTGCTACTGATGCTTGATGCAAAGATTCCAATAGAAATAAATGCAGAGGCAAGGAAAAATAATCCAATATAAGAGCCCCACATAGCTCCGGTATCTACATTGTTTTTTGGTAATCCTAATTCACTTACTGTAAGAAAGTAGACTAGTGTAGGTAGAAGAGAAAACATAACCAGCAAAACACCAGCAAGATATTTACTCCATACAATTTGCCATTCTGATAGCGGTTTAGTTAGCAGTAATTCAATAGTACCGTTCCTTTGTTCTTCTGAGAACATGCGCATAGTTACTGCCGGAGCAAGAAACATGAATACCCATGGAGCAAGAATGAAAAGCGAATCAATATTAGCATATCCCGAATCCAATATATTGTATTCGCCAGGGAAAACCCAGAGAAAAAGTCCCACTACAACTAGAAAGATGATGATGACCATGTACCCGATAAGCGAGTTCAAAAAATCATTTATTTCTTTTTGCAGTAATACCAGCATATAAGCGTGTTTCGACGGTCAAAATTAGGATAAATTGATAGGGATAAAATTTGAGGTTGTAAAGAATTCTAAAAGATATGAATTGAGGTTTTAATGAATCGATTTTCTTTGATGATTAACTGCTGGATGAGTTTTTTTTAAATTTAGAAGATGCACTGTGAACTATAAAGATTCTCTTTTCTTCAATTTATATCATTCCAGATTTATTTTCAGAACATTATAATTTAAATAGCGGTAAGAGATACTGAGATAAAATCAGCATGAACACTTGCAGAGGTAATGAGAGTTGTTTGGAAGTGAATATCGGTATCGAAAAGTTTAAAAATTCTAAGTTCCTTTTACATTTGCAGCCAATTTTAGAATCATGATAATACAAAAGTTTGGAGGTACATCATTAGGCACACCAGAACGAATGCAGTCAATTGCTCAACTAATTGCAGATGGTGAGAGAAAGGTAATTGTACTTTCTGCTGTTTCTGGAACTACAAATACCTTGGTCCAAATATGCACTGCATTGCACAAAAGGGATGAAGATGAAGCTTTGTTGCTTGCGGATAATCTTGAAAGTTTATACAAGCAGTTTATCGAGTCTTTATTCTCCAAAGTTTCTGAGCCCTCATTTAAGGAAGAAACATTCGAAATTATCGAGGCTTATTTAAATGGAATTCGATCGTATTCTAAAAAGTTATTCAGTCCGTTCATTGAGCGTTCAATTCTTGCACAAGGGGAATTAATATCTACTAATATTTTTCACCAATACTTAAAAAGCGAAGGAAAAAAGTCGGTTTTACTGAACGCATTAGATTTTATGCGTACTGATTCGAGTGGTGAGCCAGATCAAAAATTCATAGAAGAAAATCTACAATTTGAACTTTCAAAACATCCAAAAAAGAATCTTTTTATCTGCCAAGGTTATATCTGCAGAAATGCGTTTGGAGAAATTGACAATTTGAAAAGAGGAGGATCGGATTACAGCGCTTCTCTTATTGGTGCTGCAATACATGCTAAAAACATCCAAATCTGGACAGATATTGATGGAATGCACAACAATGATCCTAGGGTAGTAGATAATACACAGCCTATTAAAGAGTTGTCTTTTAAAGAGGCAGCCGAGTTGGCATATTTTGGTGCAAAGATTTTACATCCAGCAAGTATTCGACCAGCTGAGGAAAAGAACATTCCTGTTTGGTTAAAAAATACATTGGATTCAAATGCGCATGGAACATTGATTCATGCAGAAAGTTTAACGAAAGGATTTAAGGCTGTAGCTGCAAAAGAGGGGATTACTGCTATAAAAATCCGATCGGGAAGAATGCTTATGGCCTATGGTTTCTTGAGAAATGTATTTGAAGTTTTCGAACGATTTAAAACTCCAATTGATATGATTACAACATCAGAAGTTGCTGTTTCTGTGACAATTGATGAAGTAACCAATTTAGAAGGAATTGTTAAAGAACTGAAGAATTTTGGAAGCGTTGAAGTAGATCAAGATCAGACAATTGTGTGTGTTGTTGGGAATTATTCGGCAGAAGGAATGGGCTATGCAAGTAAAATATTTACGGCTCTAGATAAAATTCCAATCCGAATGATTTCATATGGTGGGAGTAATCACAACGTTTCGGTTTTAATAAAGACAGAGCAAAAGAAAGCGGCACTTACTGCATTAAATAAAGGCGTTTTTAATCTTTAATCATGAACTCTAGACTGATAGATCGATTTGGAGTCCAAGATACTCCTTTCTTTTACTACGACCTTAAAATGCTGCAAGGTAATGTTGATGCATTAAAAGCAGCTTCTAAGCCCTGTGGATTTCATGTTCATTATGCAATTAAGTCTAATGCCAATTCTCGGGTTCTTGAGTTAATTAGCGAAAGCGGACTAGGTGCAGATTGTGTTAGCGGAAATGAAATAAAAGCTTCAATTGAATCTGGTTTTTCACCAGATAAGGTCTTATTCGCTGGAGTAGGTAAGAGCGATAAAGAAATTAATTATGCGCTTGAAAAAAACATTTTTTGTTTCAATTGCGAGAGCATTCAAGAGATTGAAGTAATCAACGAATTGGCTGAAAAGCAAGATAAGGTTGCTAAGATTGCTATTCGATTGAATCCAAATGTAAATGCCTACACACATGCCTACATTACAACTGGATTAGAAGAGAATAAATTTGGAATAAATGCATCGCAGTTAGAAGAGGTACTGGAAGTGATTTCTAATTCAGAAAACATAAAGTTGATTGGCCTGCATTTTCATATTGGATCTCAAATTACTGACTTGACTCCATTTAAGAACCTTTGCAATAAAATCAACGAATTACAACAGTGGTTTTTGACTAGAAATGTAACAATTGAGCACATTAATGTTGGTGGTGGTTTAGGTATAGATTATGAAACACCAGACTTACATCCGATACCACCTTATGAAGAGTATTTTCAGATATTCAAAGATTTCTTGGAATTACAATCAGGCCAAGAAGTACACTTTGAATTGGGACGCAGTATTACTGGAAACATGGGAACATTGGTCAGTAGGGTGCTATATGTGAAGAAAGGAATCAATACTAATTTCCTGATTCTAGACGCAGGAATGACCGAGTTGATTCGACCAGCTTTGTATCAATCCTATCATAAAATTGAAAACCTTTCTAAACGACACCTGGATGATATTTCAAGAGAAAAGTACGATGTTGTAGGTCCTATTTGTGAGTCATCGGATTGTTTTGGAAAAGATGTAACGTTAGAAGATACTAAGCGAGGCGATCTCATCGGTATCCGCTCTGCAGGTGCTTATGGAGAAGTAATGGCTTCTTCTTATAATTTAAGAGAGAAGGCTAAGGTGTTATTTTAAACCGATAGCTTTGACAGTTGTTTAAATATAAAGGAAACTATGAAAACAATATTCAAATTAACACTGGCAATAGGTGTTTTATTATCAAATTTCGGAACTATGGCACAATCCTCTATCTATGATTTTAAAGTTGACGGTCTTACCGGCGGAGAAATCAATTTTGCTGATTACAAAGGCAAGAAAATATTAATAGTAAATACTGCTTCTAAGTGTGGTTATACCAAACAATATGAGCAGTTACAAGAGCTACATGCAAAATATGGAAGTAACATTGTTGTAGTTGGATTCCCCGCAAATAATTTCGGGAAACAAGAACCAGGTTCTAATGAAGAAATCGAGTCCTTCTGTAAAAAGAATTACGGAGTATCTTTTCCAATGGCGGCTAAAGTTTCTGTTAAAGGAGATGACACCCATCCTCTATTCACTTGGTTAAATGCTTTAGAAAATCCAGACTTCACAGGAAACATTAATTGGAATTTTGAAAAATTCATGATTGATGAAAACGGTAAGTTAATCCACAGATATCGATCAAGAACTTCTCCAATGGACGAAGAAATTACGAGTATCCTTTAGGAAACAGTTCGATTAAAAAGTTCAATAAAAAAGGGGTGCAGTTATTTGCTCCCCTTTTTTTATTCTATTTAATTCAAGCTGCTATTGCAAAACAATTTGTTTAAAGCCTTTACTAGTGTTGTCCGTTAGCTCAAGGAAGTATACACCTGATTCCAAATTTGAAATATCAAACTCGAAGCTTTCTAGCTCTTCAACAGAACTAAACGAGTAACGTTTGTGCTGGGTTCCATCGACTGAATACAAAGCGCCAGTAACTCGAGAATTAAAATTTTCAACCTGAATATTGAACCGTCCATTATTAGGATTGGGGAATAACGAAAAAGCATAATCAATTACTGACTCATCAAGTACTGATGCGAACTCAATTATTCTATTACTTATACCGTAAGCCATTGGTTTGTTTCCAAAGAAAGCCGCATGCACGTCAACATTATAATGCGGATTATAACCTGCATTACAATCTACACAAGTACTGCCAGAAACACAGTTTGGGTTATTGGGATGACAAAAATCTCTGTAGTTGCTCTGAAATTTATAATCCAAGTCTATAGAAGCAGCACTTTTGAAAGTACTCAAATTGACAATATTTGGAGGCGCAATAGCCCCAGGACACCAACCCGCTCTATCATATGGCCAAGTACCTTGTTGGTTAAGACAATTGTCAGGATTAGGGTCACAATCGTTCCATAAATCTTGTTCATATTCTTTATTTCCATTCACCAATAAATCGTGTTTGGCACGATAAAATTCCGCAGCATTTCCTGTATTATTTTGTCCCCATCCGTGACCAGAAGTTGACATAATCAGAGAAATTTCCTCAGTATTTCTAGGAATATACACCTTTTTCTGCGGCACAGGCTCAAGGTTGGCAATATTGCCAAAATCAAATGCACCATCCCAAACTTCAGTAAGGGTAGAATAGGTGTATTTTGGTGTTCCCCTTATGTATTCAAAATCTAAAGTAAGCTGCCAACCTCCAGTTCCCCATGTATCTATGAACACATGAAAATCAACTGTTCCTTGAAGTAAAGAAGCATATTCCGTTACATCAATTTCGTGATTACACCCAACATTATATGGAGTCATGTAACGAATAATTTGAATCCAATCTCCTCCTGGAGCCTTGATATCAAAATGTGCCCAACGATCCCAATCGTCACAATTTCCATTTGGACATTCAACGTTTAGCTTAGCAATAACTTTATCGTAAGTGCCTACAAATTGCGGTAGATCATGTGCTCCATAGTAATCCCTGCTGTTAGCAGTTTGAAATTCGATTACAACGTCGTCCAAGCTCGTTACCGTTTTAGTGGAACCACCTTCAATAATATTTATTGTTTTTGATAAATTGGCAGTTTCACCATTAGAGGCAATAGTTGTCATATTTACAATATAACTTTTAAAGTTTTTTGGTTTCCAAGCTAGGTAATAGCTGCCTTGACTAATCTCTCTTGCAGTTACAATTTCGCCTTCTATTTCAATCTCAATTTTATCAATACTCAAAAAATCTTTTTCATCAATATCTGCATCAACATAAATCATATAAATACCATTGGAATCCGCCAGCTCAATAGGATAGCTTTCCGTTAATCGAGTTGACATAGTAGGCTTGTATGTTGCAAGATCAATTACATCAAATTCGATATCTGTAGAATTTTGATAATGGGTTGCAGTTCCATTTATAGAAGCTCTAACGATTACTTTTCCAGCTTGTTTTGTTAAGCTTAGGGTAGAACCATTTACTGCGGCTGGACCAGATACTATGGCGTAAGTTAACGTTCCTGAGCCATTAGAATTTGCAATAAGCTGAATAGGGTCTGAGTTGGTTTCTTTTTTGGTAATTTCTGTAAAACGAATTGGCTGATTTTGTTTGCCAGTAGACGCGCAGGTGTTTTTGAAAAATCTTAACTCCGACAATTGTAGATCTCCAGCCGTAGAAGTGCATTTTAGTTTGATATAACGGCCTTTAATGGCGCCAAAGTAAATTGTGTCAGAAGTATTGCTTTTAGAGTAATCACCAAGTCCAAACTGCTCTCCTTGACCCCATTGAGAAGAAATATTCGTTACGAAAATTTCAAAGTTGTTTATTTTACCACTTCCTGTCCAACGCGTTTTATAGCTCATCGCAGTTATATCCTGCAGCGAACCTATATCTACGACAATTTCATGGTCAGTTCCGCCTTTGGTTCTCCACCTTGAGTTGTTGTCTGAATCAAAAGTTTTATCTCCAGTATTTGAGCCATTTTCAGAAGAGATAGAGTTAACAGAGTAATTTGCAGGCGCAATTAAAATAGTATCGCATTGGGCTTTTGCAATAATAGCTATTGTTATTAATGCAATCGAAAGTATAATATTTTTCATTTTGAATATTGTATTTGTAACAAATGTAGCTGTTGAACAATAATTTGCTTAGAATAAATTCATAATAAACTGCATTTTCATTTTTAATACAGAGAAGCTCAGAAAACGTTTACTTAGCCATAGTTGGTTTTCCGGCAGTCGAAACAAAGAGAAGACCAAGTATAGTTAGCAACGCATTTAGAATTAACAGCTCAAAGCCGAAGGTATAGTCGAATAGTTTTAGACTAAAATCTTTCAGGAAATAACAAAATATCGGGCTAATAATGCAGATTAAGGGAATCCAACGATCGTTTGCTTCTTTTTTACTTAGAATTCCAAAAGCGAACATTCCAAGCAATGGACCATAGGTGTATCCGGCCGCTATAAAAAGAGATTTAATTACACTTTCATTATTTATCATTTGAAAGCCAGTAATCACAATTAATAAAACGATTGACATTCCTACATGTACGAGTTTTCTTGTTTTAGCTGGATTCAGAAAATTCTTTCGTTCAATTCCTAAAATATCAACGCAAAAGCTGGTGGTTAAGGCTGTTAAAGCTGAATCGGCGCTGGAATATGCTGCTGCAATTAAACCCAATATAAACAGCATACCAACCACTGGCCCTAGATATCCACCAACTGCAAGCATAGGGTAGAGGTAATCCGCTTTTTCGGGTAATGGGATTCCTTGTTGGCTGATGAAAATGTATAAGACTGCTCCAAGCGTTAGAAATAAGAGGTTGACTAATACTAGACTAGTACTGAACCAAAACATGTTTTTTTGCGCATCTCTTAAGTTTCTGCAGGTTAGGTTTTTTTGCATCATATCTTGGTCAAGCCCGGTCATGGCTATAGCTATAAATGTTCCTGCTAGAAATTGTTTCCAGAAGAATTTTCCAGATTTCCAGTCGTCGAAAAAGAATATTTGAGAGTATTCGTGGTTTGCAATGGTCTCGATTAATCCATATTCGCCAGCTAAATTAAGTTCGTTTCCAACTACATAAAGTGTTACACCAACTGCAGTGAGCATGAACAAAGTTTGTAGAGTGTCAGTATATACTATGGTTTTAATTCCTCCTCTAAACGTATACAACCAAATGAGAAGTATTGTGAGCAACACAGTAACGAAAAAGGGTATATCCCAGTTTAAAGGTTTAAAAATGGCCAGTTGAAATACCATAGCCACTAAATAGAGGCGAAAAGAAGCTCCAAGAACTCTACTTATCAAAAAGAACCAAGCACCGGTTTTGTAAGCTCTAAATCCAAAACGCGATTCTAAGTAACTATAAATTGAAACGAGATTCATTTTGTAATACAGAGGCATCAGCACTAAGCCTATTACTAAATACCCTACTAAGTAACCCAACACCATTTGCATGTAGCTGAACTGGCTAGTTGCTACCCAGCCAGGAACCGAAATGAAAGTTACCCCTGACAAGCTTGTTCCAATCATTCCAAAAGCTACGATGTACCATGGAGATTGTCGGTTTCCTGTGAAAAATGCCTCATTGGAATTGTTTTTGGAGGTAGTGAAATACGAAATTCCTATAAGAAAGGCGAAGTAGCCTAGAATAAAAAGTATAATGATGAGTGGAGACATTCTGCAAAGAAATCATTAGCTGAAGTGATTTATTGGGTTCTACTACATTTTCATGCACATTCAGAAGTTGAATAGCATAATTTTACCGCCTCATGGAATTACCTTCAAAATACCTTCAAGAAGCAGTAGAAGCTATCGCCAGTTTACCTGGTATTGGAAGAAAATCAGCGCTTAGATTGACGTTGCATTTATTGCGACGAGACAATTTGGAAGTGAACCAATTTGCGAATGCAATCACTAGCATGAAGGAAAATGTAAAGTTTTGCGATACATGTGGGAATATTTCGGATGGTCCAAAATGTAATATCTGTACTCAATCTAAAAGAGACCAGTCGGTTATTTGTGTGGTTGAAGATTTGCGGGATGTGTTAGCAATTGAATCGACTCAGTTGTTTCAGGGATTATATCATGTTTTGGGTGGAATAATTTCTCCTATGGATGGAATAGGACCAAGTGATTTGAATATTTCATCATTATTTGGTAGGGTAGAATCCGGTAAAGTATCAGAAATCATTTTAGCGTTAAATGCAACCATGGAAGGAGATACAACCTCCTTTTATTTGTACAAAAAACTAGAATCATTTGAATGCAAGGTAACCTCGATTGCGAGAGGAGTTAGCATTGGAGATGAATTGCAGTACACCGATGAAATTACGTTGGGTCGTAGCATACAGCACAGAACACCCTTCGAACAAACGTTGTCTAGATAGTTTGATGCGTTAACTGATGCATAATATGATCTTACCCAGCCGCCTATATTATGGTAGGTTTCAGGATTTTACCTCATGTTAGACAACTGATTGAAAAAACAAATAGTCTACTTCGCTCTAAAGAAAATCGAAATAGGAACTCCTGTAAAATCGTAATGTTTTCTAAGCTTATTTTCTATAAACCGTTTATACGGTTCCTTAATGTATTGAGGTAAATTACAATAAAAAGCAAATGTTGGATAACGCACAGGAAGTTGGGTTATATACTTGATTTTAATGTGTTTACCTTTAAGCGCTGGTGGAGGACTTTTCTCAATGATAGGCAGTAGCAAATCATTTAATTCACTAGTTTTTATTTTTTGAGCACGACTTTCATAAACAGCGACGGCTCTTTCGAGTGTCTTGTGTAATCGTTGTTTTTCATGAACAGAAACAAACAGTACATCAACGTCGTCAAAAGGTTCCAACTTTTCTTTTATGCTTATTTCCAGATCGCGAGAAGTATTGGTTTCTTTATTGATCAAATCCCATTTATTAAACAGTACAACAACTCCTTTGTTGTTTTTGATCGCTAGTCCAATAATATTGAGATCTTGAGAGCTAATTCCTTCTACGGCATCAATCATCACAATACACACATCAGCTCGTTCGAGAGCCTTAATGGCTCGCATAACAGAATAGAACTCTAGATCTTCATGTACTTTTTTCTTTCTGCGGATACCAGCTGTATCGACCAATACAAAGTCAAATCCATAGGCATTGAATCGGATATCGTTTGTATCTCTGGTTGTACCAGCAATATCGGTTACAATGTTTCTTTCTTGACCGATTAAAGAATTAATCAAAGATGATTTTCCTGCATTTGGCCTTCCAACTACAGCAAAACGGGCAAGGCCTTCATATTCATCAACAAAATCTGTATCCGGCAATGCCTTTACTATTCCGTCTAAAACATCACCTGTGCCACTTCCATTGATAGAGGAAACACAATAATACTCTTCAAGCCCCAAAGCATAGAACTCAACTGCATCCTCAGCACGTTTATGGTTGTCAACTTTGTTTACCACCAGAAAAACCTTCTTTTGGCTTTGTCGAAGCAATTGCGCAACTTCTTGATCTAAGTCTACAATTCCAGTCATTACATCAACAATAAACACAATCACTTGTGCCTCATCAATTGCAACTTGAACTTGCTTACGAATTTCAGCATCGAACACATTGTCTGAGTTTTTGACATAACCACCTGTATCTACAACAGTAAAATCTTTACCATTCCAGTTGGTTTTTCCATAATGGCGATCTCTTGTCACACCACTAAACTCATCAACGATGGCATCGCGTGTACCGACTAGTCGGTTAAAAAAAGTAGATTTTCCAACATTTGGACGGCCAACAATTGCTACAACTGAATTCATTTTTCGGTAATTTTTTGCAAAGAAACACTTATTTAAATGCTGAAGGGGTAAAGCTTAGTTTAAGTATCCAAATCGTTTTAGCTCAGGATTTTTGTTACGCCAGTCTTTATTCACTTTTACATACATTTCTAAAAAGACTTTTTTATCCAGAAAAACTTCCATTTCCTTTCTTGCTTCAGTCCCAACTCTCTTTAGACCTAGTCCTTTGTGCCCAATGACAATACCCTTTTGACTGTCACGTTCAACATAAATTTCAGCCCTAATTCTCGTAATAGTTGGTTCTTCTTTAAACTCTTCAATTACCACTTCACAGGCATAAGGAATTTCTTTTTTGTAATGATTGAAGATTTTTTCTCTGATTATCTCAGACATAAAAAATCGCATGGGCTTGTCTGTAATCTCATCTTTAGGAAAATAAGCCGGAGATTCAGGAAGATTTCTAAGAATATGATCCCAAACCGGTTGAATGTTGGCTCCATGTAATGCGGAAATAGGAATTACTGTTGCTTTGGGCATTCTTTCTTTCCAGAGATTAACTTGTCCTTCTAAAGTTTCCTGATCGCTGAGGTCAATTTTATTGAGAACAACTATGACAGGAATGTGCATTTCTTGCACTTTTCGGAAGATTTCTTCATTCTTTATTTTCGTTTCTCCTACTTCACTGACAAATAATAGAATATCGGCATCTTGCAATGAACTCTGTACGAAATTCATCATGCCTTCGTGCATTTTGTAAGCAGGAGTAAGGATTCCAGGGGTATCTGAGTACACAATTTGAAAGTCTTCACCAGATACAATACCTTGTATTCGATGTCTTGTTGTCTGTGCTTTTGAAGTAATTATTGATAGCTTTTCACCGACTAACTTATTCATTAGCGTGCTTTTACCAACATTAGGGTTGCCTATGATGTTTACAAATCCAGCTTTGTGCGACATATTTTAGTTTTATTTAGGTGCAAAATTAAAGAAAGGATGTATATTTGCAGCCGCGAAATTAACCAATACCAACAAAGATATATCGCGGGGTGGAGCAGTTGGTAGCTCGTCGGGCTCATAACCCGAAGGTCGCAGGTTCGAGTCCTGTCCCCGCAACTAGAAAAGCCGCTTTTGAAGCGGCTTTTTTTATTACATGAATTTATTTGTCGTTTATACATTAAAGTCAAATCTTAACGATAAGCGATATATCGGTTTTACCAGCAACTTGATAAACCGATTTCACTCACACAATACATTTGGAACAAAAGGTTGGACAATTAATTCTCGTCTATGGAGAGTAATTTACGTTGAGTTTTTTGAGTCCAAGCAAGAAGCTATGAAGAGAAAACAGTTTTTAAAATCAGGCCAAGGCAGGGCGTGGCTAAAGTTGAACGTAAAAGATTACTAGTAGGGATCTTATTCGCCAGAGACGGACGCAGTTTCGAGTCCAGTCCCCGCAACTAGAAAAGCCGCTTTTGGAGCGGCTTTTTTTGAATAAATAGTCAAGTTATAAATTATTAATGATTTGATTTGAGTAGATAATGGTTTTCCAAATAATTGTATAGTATTGTATTTTATTAATTGTTTCAAACTTATTTTTATGAAAAAAATGCTAATGATTGCAGCAGCAGGACTAATGATTGCTGGAATGTCTTCTTGTAAAAAAGATTATACATGTACTTGTACGGCTGCAGGTGTAACAATTTTTGGAGTAACGACTCCAGATGTATCATCTTCTACTACAATTAAAGATACGAAAAGTAACGCTAAATCAACTTGCGAAGGTGCTTCAATGGAAGGTGTTACTTGTGTTATCGACTAGTTCACTAGAATTATATTATAAATTAAAAAGCCGCATTCTGTGGCTTTTTTATTACCCAAATTTTCAGAAGATAGAATTGTCAGAGACAATTTTTTATACTAAGCTCAGGGATTTTAAAGGAATAAGTTTCATGAATTATTCATGTTTTTAAACTGAATAATGCGGTTTTCTTTTATTATTGTATTCTCTTGTAACTTTTTAAATTTATTGTATGAAAAAGATATTAATGATTGTTGCTACAGTGCTCATAATAGCGGGACTGTCTTCTTGTAAAAAAGATTACGAATGTTGTTATGTAGATGCTAGTGGAACTAAATTAGATGCAACTTCTGGGTTTGGTTGTGCTACTGGAAATATGAGCAAAAGTGATGCTGAAGATTTAGATGCAAGAATGACTGCAGTTGCTGCCGCTGAATTCAATGGTACCGCTGCTTGTGAGAAAAAATAATAATAGTATTCTTTGTTAAAGCCGTGTTCAATAAAATGAATACGGCTTTTTTTTGCTGTTTTTTGACAAAAAGGTTACAATTTGTGCTGTTCCAATCACCAATAAATAGGATTTCAGAAATTTCATAAATTTAAGAAAGTGAATTCTTCAAATCATGTAATATTGTAAGAAGTTTAAAAAACGAAAATGAACAAAAATAAATTTCTACTACTAGCCTTCGCACTGACTTTAGGGCTATCTTCTTGCAAAAAAAATTACGAATGTTGTTACTTCAATTCTGAAGGTGAAAAAATAGAAGAGGGTGATTTTATTTGTGGCGAAAAAAAAATGAGTGAGAACGAGGTTGTAGATTTAGAAGTAAGGATGAATGAAGCTTCTGCGGAATGGACTGGTTCCGGGAAATGTGAAACAATTACATTAGTTAAATAGATTTTCACGTGAGAGTGCAAAGTCCTTTTTGTCGAAAGGGTATTTTGAAACCTTTGTTGTACCAACCGAAGCAACACATTTGGTAAAACATTGAGCATGACTATCGATAAAAAATTTGTTTTAAGGTATTTTCTTCAAGTTCTTCTTTCCATTGTATTTTTAGTGTCGGGTTGGTTAAAACTATCACCGATAGAGCCATTTGAATTAACGCTCGTAGATACCGGTATAATTCCATGGTCGTTAGCGCCATACACCGCTCGATTGCTCATAGCTTTGGAAGTATTTATAGGATTAGCACTTCTATTTAACACTAAGCATACAAGGTTTTTTTTAAAATGTGGTCTTTATTTAACGCTATTTTTTTGTATCTATCTTTTGCTTTTGTGGTGGTTTAGAGGTAACGATATTAACTGCGGTTGTTTTGGTACCCAATTCAGTATGACTCCAATTGAGTCACTCTTAAAAAATGCACTTCTTATAATCGCAGTAATGGGAGCATTGAGGTTATCTGTTCCAACAAAAAGAAATTTTAAATGGGTTTATCTCTTTGGAGGGTTAGTAATTATCGTAATGCCCTTCATACTAAATCCGCCAGATGGATATTTTTCTTCTGTTGATGAAACCAATTATCCATATGAGTTAAGAACGGAATTGATTCCAGATACTATCAAAATGCATATCCCTTTTAATATTGAAAAAGGAGAATACCTGATTGCTTTTCTAAGTATAACCTGTCCTCATTGTAAGGTAGGTGCTCAAAAACTGTCAGTTGCAGATAAGAAACATGAACTTCCACGAATACACGCGTTTTTTATTGGAGACGAAGATAAAATGGATGAGTTTCAGTTTGAATCGAATAGTAATTTACCCTATACAATGTATCACGATCAGAGCTTTTTTAAATTTACTAAAGGACTTCTTCCTACATTTTTACTGATAAAAGATGGACAAGTTCTCAAGCGTTGGTCGGGCTCTGAATTCTCCTATGATGAAATTTCTAGGATTTCAAGCTATATAGATGAGTAAGGCATTCTTTTGATTTATGATAAGCTAAAACTAAATTTCCTTTATTATTGTAATAAATAGAAAAATAACGAAAATGAAAAAATTAATATTTGTATTAGCTACGGGAGCATTATTTATAGGAATGTCTTCTTGTACAAAAGATTATGATTGTACATGTGTTACAACTGATCCAATTGTAGGATCTACTACTAACGTTAGCACAGTGAAAGGAACAAAGAAAACGTCTGAAACACTTTGTGATGCTGGTGATATTACCATAGGATCAGGAGATGCTGAAGTTAAAACTGAGTGTTCTATTAATTAGAGAACTAAAAATTATTTAAAAAAACTCTTGAATTTCAAGAGTTTTTTTTTGCTTAAAACTTCCAAATAATCTGACTTTTTATTTCTGCACGTGTTCGGGTTTCAATCAAATCCTTGCCACTTCCAAAGTACTCTCTATCAGCTAAGAAGGTCTGGCCAATCTTAAAATTTAAGGTTAGACCTTCTAATATTTTATAGCGAACTACGCCATAAATTCTACTCCCGGTTAGGTAATAAGCAGGAACATTAAATTGATATAATAAATCATGCTCATAGGCATAGATTCGTGCATTGTAATCAGGTGCATCAAATAAGGCATAACGAATCTTTAGGGTTAATTTATTATCTAACATGTTAAAATAAAGGTCGTTATAATATAAGTAGCCAATACTCAAGCTTTCTGGTGCATGCTCAAATTGTCTCACCTCGATCCGCGTTCTGAATCCAACCCAATCGGTGATGTTTGCACTAAATTGGAAGCGATATCGACTTGATTTTTCATCTGAAAGTACATTCGTAACAGTTGTCTCTTCTATTGGTGCATTGCGTTCTTTAGTCTCATGACGATAAAGCAGAATTACTTCTTGTCCCCGTTTTGGCTTAATGGTTAGTTGTCCACTAAATTCTTGACCTCCAGAAGGAGCATCTGCTCGGAAGGAAAGCCAGGGAAATGAATAAACATCATAGAATGCATTAAAGATCACTTTCTTGATGGGGTACATTTCCACTCCAAAGTAGACACCGTTTTCGTTTAGAACTCCATTTTTCTCACCAAAAGCATTCGCAAATTGAGAACGATAATCTTTGGCATAGTAGCGTTGTAAAACACTCATTTTTAAACGACTATCTAGATTCATTAATACTCCATTCAAGGTTGCGTTGCCACCTCCAATACTTTGTGCCGTTTCCCCGAAAAAGTGAAATTTTCCTAGTGTCCATTGATAATCAACCCCAATATTGGTGAGCTTATCACCTTCAAATTCATGAAATTGGTAGTAAGTAAGAGCTCTATCTAATGTTTGATCGTATTCTGATTGAACACCTAAGACACCAATTTGAAACCCTTTTAAATCTAAACCTAGCCGCGCTGCAATAATTTTTTCTTCAATGGCATCTTTATCTATAAGCTCAGATGGTAAACGGTGCATTCCACTTGCTTGAAAGGAACTAAAACTTGATGTTTCTTCACCTGTCAAGGTATCTAATTGAAGGTTTAGGTTTCCATCAATTTGTTTTTGAGAATAGGCGATTGTAAGTTTTAGTTTATCTGTACCCAGAACCGCTGCTGCTCCGCGCAAAAAGTTATTCTCGTCAGTAGAGGTATAAGCACGTATTTGCTGTGCATATCGTTTTATGTTTACTGTTTGAGTAGGGGATTTTCTAAAACCAAAACCTGACCAAACAGTCAAACCTTGCCCCATTTGTAATTGGTAATCTCCAATAGCAATCTTGTCTATTGGACCTATGTTCTGTAAAAACAAATGTGCCGAATAAAAATCAAATCCATTTTGTTGACTTCCTGAGGCAAACTCTTCTCCAGGATCTTTTTCACCTGTTATTCCTGCGCTTATAGTTTTACTGTATCGAAAGCGATAACGTGCATAAACCCTATCTGGACCACCTAGGTATTTTGCATTAGGATTTGCGGCCAATATTGAATCGCTTACTTCATTGTATCCTAATGAAGTTGGCAATGTTCTTATGTGACGCACAATGAGTTCATGTCGCCCATATTTTAATACATTTTTTGGCCGAATTTTTCTTTTCGATACAATCGGTTGAACGTTAATAAAAGGAAGTATTTGCTGAATTATTTCCGGTTCAAACCCATCAATTGTTCGCAGTTCATAAACACTAGCAAATCCTCTATTTTTCGATTGGTAGTAAAGAAGAGCTTGGATTTGAAAATCATTCAATAATTGAAGATCAATTAGTTCTTCTTTAGTTGCGTCATTTAGATTGATGGGATTTTCCAAATAGAAGTAAAGTTGGTCAAAAAGTGTGGTCAAATCAACTTCCTCTGCCTCTAAAGATTGCATTAGATATTCAATTCTATCCTCAATTATTTTGGTTGATTCTTTTTCCAATTTTTCTTTTTGTGCAAAACTTAAAAACGAACCTAAGGAAAAGGCAATAAGCAATATGTACTTATTCCATTTAATCATTGCGATTCAGTTGCCATCTAATGGTCATATTGGGTATAAAGCCCAATGCCTGGTGATATTCTGAGGCTATGTCTATTTCCCAATCATCAAGATTGATTCCAGCACCGAAGGAAACTTTACGTTGGAAAGAATTTATCCCGAATCGTACATCAAATTTTTCATGAACGCTATATTCAGTTCCAGCTTTCACGTTCATTTTTGCTTCTAAGTCTTTTTCAATTTCAAAAACAGTTACGAGTTTATCATTAAACTGATAGCTTATTCCTGATTTTAGGATGGTAGGAACTCTATCGTTTAATGTTTTGTCTAAGCTTGTCCTGGTTGGATTGTATACATGAACACCTAAAACTAAGTTTTCGGTGAGTTGGCCTCGAATTCCAAACTGCGCAAAAAGAACACCTTTACTGCCATAAGGCTCAGTAAATCGAGTTTGCAAGTAATCGAGCTGTAGGCCCATAGAAATAATATCTCCAAACTTTTTTGCGAAAGCAAGACCATATTTATTTTCTGCATATTGGTCAAACCCAAAAGAAGAAACATTGATTCCAATTACACCAATAGATTTTATTGGAATGGCTAAAGCAGCCGATTTTAGACCAGTTTCGCTTAATAGAAAGTTATTTTTATATGCTATTCCAACTCCAAAATGAGATATACCAGCTAAGCCAGCTTGGTTATGAAAGTTTGAAAATACATTTACGAAAGTACTCGAAGCATTTCCCATTGCCGAGGCTCTGGAGCCAATCGGATAATTATTATTCGATGCGAATATCGAAGAGGAGGTTAGCAAAAACATTGAAAAACAAACCACCCAAATGGAATTTTTCATTTCTGAAAAATAGGAAGATGCTTTCTGTTCCATGTTTCGATTAGGTTAAGCTATTGCTTAGATTCCATTTCATTAGCGGAAGCTAAAACTTTAGCTTTTAGATCCATTTTAAATTTTTCTATATTTTCATAGATAGCAGGATGATGGGCGCCAATCATTTGAGCGGCAAGAATACCAGCGTTTTTTGCTCCATTAAGAGCAACGGTAGCTACAGGTATACCATTCGGCATTTGCAGTATAGACAGAATACTGTCCCAGCCATCAATGGAGTTACTCGATTTTATAGGTACACCAATAACAGGCAGCGAAGTTAACGAAGCTGTCATTCCAGGTAAATGTGCAGCTCCACCTGCACCTGCAATTATTACTTTTAGTCCACGGCCATAAGCTTCTTTAGCATAGTCAAACATCCTTTCTGGCGTGCGGTGCGCAGAAACAACAGTTAGTTCATATTCAACTCCAAGTTCTTTTAAAACGTCAGCTGCATCTTGCATAACAGGGAGGTCACTTTTACTGCCCATTATGATTCCTACTTTACCAACCATACCAATCATTATTTAAAATTTTGTTGTCGTTCTACTTCCGATAAAATCATTCCTGCTGCAACGGCAACATTGAGTGAAGCCATTTTGCCTCCCATCGGAATTTTAGCAACGTGATTTACTTTCTCTAATGTTTTTGGATGCACACCTTCACCTTCATCTCCCATGATAATGGCAATTGGCCCCGTAAGATCAGTTTGATAAATATTATCTTTTGCTTGCTCTGAGCTTGCAACCAATTTTACACCGCAACTTTGAATAAATTCAATAGTACTTCCAAAATGAATTTCCTTACATATCGGTAAATTGAAGATTGCTCCGGCAGAGGTTTTTACAACATCAGCATTGATGGGTACAGAATTTCTTGCCGGTAAAACAATTGCATTAACTCCCATGCATTCGGCAGTTCTGACTATAGACCCAAAATTTCTGACATCTGTAATTCCATCAAGAATTAAGATTCTAGGCACAATACCTGCTTCAATTAATTTGGGCAGTATTTCTTCAATAGATCCATTTTCAATTGGAGAGACAAACCCAACAAAACCTTGATGATTTTTTGGTGTTAATCGAAATAATTTCTCAGCCGGGACCTCCTTAACTACTACTCCTGCTTTTCGAGCCATACGCTTAAGTTCGGTCGCGTTTTCTCCTTTAAGTCCTGTTTGGACTAGTAGTTTGTCAATCACTTTTCCGGTTAAAATTGCTTCTTTAACTGGGTGAATTCCATAAATCAGATTATCGTTTTCTTCTTCTTGCATTCTAATAGTTATATACTCTTCCTTGTCTCCAAGTGTCAACCGCATTGTACCAAAATGATTTGTATTCAGGACTTCTTTTAAGCCTAAAATCATTGTCGCTAAACGGGTTAAAGGTTTTTGTAAAATTAAAAGTTAAATTGGGTTGAGATTTGTTGTTTCCATAAATCCAACTTTCGCCAGATACTGATCGGTAAATATTATCGGGAGGCCCAAATACAACGTACACTAATCCTCTATCACTTTTCCAACCAGGAACATGCGAAGTAAAGAATTCATTCGAGTCTTCAATACGACTGTAATAGTTACGTATTAATCTCCTCGATTTGTCTGGACTTGATGTTCTATCCAGCCAAAATTCATCCACAGCGTCTTGCGAATCTATCGCTTCAGATATGGCTTTATATTCTTTGTTAGTGCTAATAAATCGAAGTGAGGGCAGCATGTCTTCATGCTTTTTAATTGCTGGGAAGTATTTGTCAACTCGCATAATGGTTAATCCTTCTGTGGCCGTTGAATCTGACTGAATATGATATAATCCTTCTAGCATAAAATTAGTTTCAAAGGAACTATTCTCGTCTAAAGTCACGTAATAGAAACTATCGGGCTCAAAATCAAATCGTTTAGCACTATAACTTATGAATGGCGGTGGAGAAAGCGGAAATTCTCTATCGTAGTATTTTACGATTATGCGTTTGATCATTTTGTCGCTGTGCGTGACTCGCACCGCACCATTATTATTGATTTGATAACTCAGCAGTGGCTGTTGAGTTTTTACGTTTTCCGTGAAGTAGTTCTGCCTGTTTTGACGAGAAGTTTTATCAATTTGAATCAACTGCTCTTCCTCAATATCTCTGTTCAAGTCTTTTACAATTACTCTAAGTATGTAACGCTTAGGATACTGTGCTTTTATGTTAAACATGCCAGTAATGGATTTATTAACTTTTTCATTATTTACATCGGAAATGACAAAAGACGCCGAATCAATTATAGTGGTTGAAGTAAAAGATTCATAAAGCAAATACATGAATTTTAGATTAGCGGTATAATCTTTTAAATTTTCAGGTTTGTTATATAATAATCCATTGCTAAGTATTTGAAAATGAACTTCTGAATTACCCTCTGTCTCATGAAAAACAGTAAATTTTGGTTTGATAATAAGCTCGGAGCCTTTGTACAATTTAGCGAAATTGTATTTGCTCATATTCTGGGTTGTAGTGCAGGAGCAGGCTAGCCAACTTACTAATATTATAATACCCAAAAGGCGAAAAATGCGCATCCGACAAAGGTAATGGTTCGTCACGGTTTTATATTTAGAAAAAGTTTACAAATCCAAAATGAATTTTAGCCGCTCTAATTAGAATAGGATTGGACATTTGTTTACCTAAGGCATAAGAGACAGAAAAGATACCAATCTTTGTATCGAAGCTAATACCAGTTCCAAAACCGAAAGGCGTATCCGTAATAAAGGCAGTTGAACTTTGATTTTCGTACCACCCTTGGTCATAAAAAATGCTGAAGTATGAGTTTTCTTCTAGTATAAATCGGTATTCGAACGTGAAAACGGAATAACTGCTTGCAAATATTGATTCCTCGTCAAATCCTCTTAAAGTTTTAAGTCCACCTATTCTGAATAATTCATTTGTAAATAAGTTTTCATTGATCAAAACACCTGAGTTATTTCCAAACATTATCGTGTGTCTTGCAAAAAGAGGAATAAAATATCTTGCAGTTACTTGTCCCTTAATTCTTGTAGTTTTTAACTTCAGAGAATCATATAAAATTGGATTGATAGAAGGGTTTTGTCTTATTTCTTTATTACCAAATCCAACTTGCCCTTCAATATCAAATCCTTTTGTGGGATTAAGCCGATAATCCAATTCTTCAATTTTACTTCCAAATCCAAAGGAGTTTATTATCACATCCGCATATTCTGGTAATGCAGAGGCAATGTCCAAATCCAATGTTGAAATGAGGTTGGATTGTTCTTTTTCCCAAAACACTTTTACATAATCACCACCTCTAAATATATATTGTATACCAACATCTGTAGTTACAGTGCTAAAAGTGGTGTCTCTGCGATAAATGTGTAAAGTTGCATCAACGCCTAATGGCGTATCGAATAAAAAGGGATATTGGATTCTAGCCTTTAGATCTTGAGTTTGAGTTTGCATTTTTTTCCAACTTACATCTAAAACTTCTCCTTTTCCAATTGCATTTTGAAGTTTCAGTTTAATGTCTCCGGTAACAAGCAGTTTTCCGGTAACATCATCAGGCATAAAACCAATAATTCCATCAAAATCATTGGCTTTTTTATGGTTGATATAAACGTACAGTTTAGTTGAATTTGCTTCAATTCCAAATTCAACTTCAGCAGCGCGGTATTCATCAGTAAAAGCGAGTTCTTTAATGCGTAAAGGGATATCTCGAATTAATTTTTCATTGTATAAATCCCCAGATTTAATCCCTAGGTAATTACTTAAATATCGATTGCTGATTTTTGCTGTTCCCGTTATTATTACGGTATCGATTGTTATTTCAATCGATTTGTCAATTTTTAATTGTGCTTCAATTTGCTGCTTTTTCACGTTCACTGAGTCGAATTGAATAGAGGCAAATGGATAACCATTATTTTCATAATAATCGATTACTCTGCTAAAAAGCTCATTTACGTTAGATGATGAAATTGGTCGGTTTTGATAAATTTTGTCGCGAAAACCAATTTTACTGAGCATGCCTTCTTCTGCATTACCAGCATCTAATTTTTTCCATTCAAATTGTTTTCCAATGGCAACTTCAATGATCCATGGTGTTGAAGTTGAATCAAATTTCACGATTTCACTTGAAATGTAGCCTTGAGCAGATAGTTTACCGAACAACCGATCCTTCTGAATTTTAAATTCCTTGGCTGTTAGGTTTTTTCCATTAGAGTTCTTTTTTAGCTTTTTAGTCGGCTCACTATCAGACCAGTATATCTGATAGGAAATTTTTTTTTGCTGCTGTCCATGTAAAGTGACTGTAGCAAGTGTAAAAACGAATATGAGAAATAGTCTTACCAATTCAGCTAAATAAATTCTAGAACGATGTTCGTACCAAAATATTGGTCAAAAATAGAGGCACTAATCCAGATAAGTGCCAGTCAGACTGAATTTAGTTCATCATCTTTCCAATTTCAAACAATTAAGAGATACTGAATCCTTCTCAAATGGTCAATTAGTCAAGTTTAAAATGACGTTTTGTAATTTAAATGCATACCTAAAAAATGTTCATAAGCTCGTTTATAAACTCGTTCAAAACTTAAATTTTCAGTGTAAAACAATTGTTTGTAATCTCATTTTTATTTGTTGATTTCTGTTTAATCCCGTTACTTTGTAATTATGGACAGTGTTAAAAAAGTCATGCAGAACAAAGGGACCGGTCAACGAAAAAAACCATCAGATTTCAAAGGCTTGGAAACGGGTAAATTACCGCCTCAAGCTGTTGATTTGGAAGAGGCTGTGCTGGGTGCTATGATGCTTGAAAAAGAAGCATTAAACGATGTTATCGATATCCTAAAACCGGAATCTTTTTACAAAGAATCTCATCAACATATATTTGAAGCTATAGGTCAATTGTTCAATAATTCTGAGCCAGTTGATATTTTAACGGTTACCCAAGAGTTAAAGAACAATGGGAAATTGGATATGGTAGGCGGTCCATATTACATTTCTCAATTAACGAATCGTGTGGCCTCTGCAGCCAATGTAGAGTTTCATGCCAGAATTGTTGCTCAAAAATACATTCTTCGAGAACTGATTCGGATTTCTTCAGATACGATTCGTGATGCCTATGATGATACACAAGATGTATTTGAACTCTTAAATCGTTCAGAACAAGATTTATTTAGCATTGCTGAAGGTAATTTGAAAAGAAGCAGTCAAAAAATGGCTGAATTAATTTCAATGTCCATTAAAAATATTGAAGAGGTTTCTAAGAAAGAAGGCGGTGTTTCTGGCGTTCCAACTGGATTTAGAGACTTGGATCAGTTGACCAGTGGATTTCAGCCATCCGATATGGTGGTCCTTGCAGCAAGACCTGGTATGGGTAAAACTGCATTTGTTTTATCAATGGCCAGAAATACTGCGGTTGATTTTGGGCAAGGTGTAGCTGTGTTTTCTTTAGAAATGAGTGCTGCTCAATTGGTAAATCGTTTGATTTCGAGCGAAACCGAGTTGGCCCAAGATAAATTGAAAAAAGGAACTCTAGAGAAGCATGAATGGAAACAATTGCATGCAAAAATCACAAAGCTTGCTGATGCTCCGTTATTTATTGATGATACTCCTGCTTTATCCATATTTGAGTTAAGAGCAAAGTGTCGAAGATTAAAATCACAACACGATATTAAAATGGTCATTATTGACTATTTGCAACTCATGACAACCGGCGGTAATGAGGGTAACCGTGAACAAGAAATTTCTTCTATATCTCGGTCTATAAAAAGTATCGCGAAAGAATTGAACGTACCAATTATTGCTCTTTCTCAGTTAAGTAGGGCAGTTGAAACTAGGGGAGGGGAAAAAAGACCAATGCTTTCTGACCTTAGAGAATCTGGCGCGATTGAGCAGGATGCAGATATGGTAATGTTTATTTATCGGCCAGCATATTATGGCATTGAAGAAGATGATGACGGATTGCCAACCGATGATTTAGCAGAATTAATTCTTGCAAAACACAGAAATGGAAGTTTGGACACTGTCAAGCTCAAATTCGTAGGAAAGCTTGCGAAATTCTCGAACCGTGAGGAGTTTAATGCGGAAGGCGCCTTTGGTGCTTTAGAAGCAAATGGCGGATTTGATGAAGACGGCGGAATGATTATGGGTTCTAAAATGAACGATGATGATAAAGCTCCATTTTAATTTCTAGCTAACTAAGCAGCTATTCAATTGTATTCTAAGAGGTCGAAGATGTGCTTTACTTAATAATTACATTTGACGACTTTATTTTTAAGTGGAACTTATGACTCGAATTTTATATTTATGCTTAGCACTGGTTGCCTGTTTTTCTAATGTAACGGCGCAAAATGCTTCATGGACAGAATTAATGATGCAGGACAATGCAAATTACTTTGATATTGTAAAAGCATATGACAATTACTGGGTGGGCTCAGGCAATGAAAAGGTTAAGCATAGCGGCCACAAACAATTTGAGCGTTGGAGATATCATGTAGAGCCACGAGTTCAGAATGACGGCTCTATTCGGTCTGTAAATGACATAATGCGAGCTTCAAAAGAGTACCACTCTAATCATGCTTCTCGTTCTGCTAATGGACGTTGGACTGAAATTGGCCCTTGGCAAGAAGAAAATTATTCGAGAGGAGTTGGTAGAATGAGTCACATTGCATTTCATCCAACTGATCCTAACATTTTATTTGTAGGAACACCTGCAGGTGGAATTTGGAAGTCTGAAGATAAAGGCTCAACTTGGAAAAATGTAGATAACGATCTGCCAAATTTTGGAGTTTCGTTTATCATTTTTGATGAAACAAATTCGTCAATAATGTATGCAGCAACCGGTGATATAAATGCAAATGAAACCGATGGAGTAGGCGTTTATAAAAGCACTGATGGTGGAAAGTCTTGGTTGTCTTCCAACTGGGGTATGGAGAACGAAACGGTAGGCAAAATCATGCAAATTCCTGGTTCTTCAACCGACTTTATTTGTATCACGAAAACGGGAGTTTTTAAGACAACAGATGCAGGTGCAATTTGGGTGAGAAAATCTGCAAATCGTGATTTTAGAGATTTAGAGATGAAACCAAATGATCCTAATATTTGGTTTGCAACCAATTGGACTGCTTCGAGTAGAGGATCATATTTATATGTGTCAAAGGACAAAGGAGAAACATGGGTAATTAAAAACTATTTCAATAATCTGTTTCCCGATACGAGGTACGAAATAGAAATTTCAAAGGCTGAACCAAATAAATTGTATTTACTTGGAGGGAACCAGATGTACTATTCATTGAATGATGGAGATTCAATGAAGCTTATGAATGAGGATGGCGCTCATTTGGTAAACTACGATTCACAAGGTTGGTATAACGCCGCATTTGAAATATCAGATGTAGATCCTAACATTATGTATACAGGAAATGTTCGTTTATACAAATCCCAAGATAAGGGCTTAACCTGGATTAGGTTGCACCATACCCATTCGGATAATCACTTTATTACCTATGCGCCCGATAATAAAACACTCTACGTTTTAGATGATGGAGGTATTCATCGATCCTATGACGATGGACGTTCTTTTGAAGATTTGACAAACTTAGGAATCGGAGCCATATACTCAGTTTCTCAAAGTCCATTTGACAGAAACCACACCCTTACAGGTTATCAAGATTGCGGATCTAAATATTACGATGGTTATAAATGGACTTCGGTTTATGGTGCTGACGGAATGCAAGCATTGTATGATCATTTTGATTCAACTCGTTTTTATACAGGATTTCAATATGGAGGAATTGTTCGTCATTTAAAACACATAGGTTCTGCACAAAACGTTCCTAAAGCTGATCATGATTATCGAGGTTCATGGGTAACGCCTTATATATTAGATGCCTATGACCCAGAAACGATGTACTGTGGCGGTAGGTTTATATGGAAAACTACAAACCTTTATGCTAACAAGACTAAAGATATAAATTGGACAAACATTAGCACAGGAGTTGCAAGCAATCCGAATGGTGACTTTATGAAAATTAAGCTGCACAGAACTAATTCGGCTAGAATGTATGCTCTGAAACGCCTTTCTGGAAGGTCCAGAACACAATTAATAGTGTGCGATGATATATACGCTAACAATCTTGTTTGGACAGATTTAAGTGGAGCCTACCCATTCACTAGACTGTCTTCTGATTTTGAGACAGATCCTTTTGATAGCCTTTCAATCTACCTGCTTGCAAATAATGAAGTTCTAGTTTCGAGAGATGGTGGTCAAAGTTTTACAGATATGAGTGGATCTTTACCTGACGTGCCAATGCACACTATCAAAGTGGATACCGTTACGCGTGATTTATATGTTGGATCTCATGCAGGTGTGTTCTATCGAGGAGCAAATGATACCGATTGGACACCTTTTAGTTCAGGTCTAAGCTTGAACGCTAGAGTGCGAGATATGGATATTTACTATCATCCAGCGGATCACAAGTTGAGTAGATTAAAAGCTGCAACTTATGGACGTGGATTGTGGGAAAGTGATTTGGCTGCTGGTACTGGGCTTCCTGAACCTGCAAAAGCATACATAACAAGTAATGAAGGTGTTTTTAGTTATGATGATACCTATCAAATAGAAGTTAACTTTAAGAATCATATTCACAAAAAAGCAGTGATTGGTTTTGTCGCAACGGACGTATTAGTTAGTAATGGAACGATTCAATCTTTCACACCAAATGGCGTTGGTTTCACATTAGAAATAAAGGCAAGTGGATATGGCAGAGTATCAGCCTCCATTGCCGATGCTGTTGCAAATGATGTCGCTTTTAATCTTCCAACACAAAAATCAAATACTTGGAGAGTTAAGTATCAAAAACATTCTGGACAATTAGGCTATATGGGTCCAGGTGGAGTGGGAGATAGTAACTCTCTTGTATTTTGGATGCGAGCTGATCATATATTAATGAATTCCATTGGAGATACTTTGAAAAATGACGGTGATAAAATTGACCGTTGGAACAATTTTATGGGAAAGGATTATTTCGCTACTCAAGGCATTGATAGTTCACGACCGTTTTATAGAACGGATACTGCAGGGATAAATGGGTGGCCAGCAGTTGAATTTGTGCCACCAAATCGTTTTTTAAAAATAAATGAAATTACCCCTGTCGGCGAAAACCTTTCTGTTTTTGCTGTAGCAAAATCGAATAAAGAAAACTGGGTAGGACATACTTGGATAGCAAACAGTAGAGAAGACAATGGTTTTTTAATTCACAATAACAACAATTCAAAATCAGTTTATAGTGTAGTGTGTGATGAGGAACGACGGTATGTTGGTACCTCAAGCATGGAAGCGGTAGATCCTTCCAATCAACATATTTTTGGAATTCAAACCGATTTTAGTAAATGGAGAAACAACTTTCAAATTGACAATCAGACTACATATGATAATATAAATCAAGACTATTTTAGAGACGGCGAGGATACTATTTCATTGAGGTTAGGGAAAGATAATGGCCAGCGATATGGTGATGGTAAACTGTCTGAAATGATTTACTTCAAAGAAGATGTTGAAGAAGCTAAAAGACTCATTGTTGCAAATTATTTAGCATCGAAATACAATGTTGATTTAAAGCAAGATATACGATACGATTTTAGTACAATTCATCCTTTTGAAGTTGCAGGAGTTGGTAGAATAAGTGCGACCGATTATCATGCAGATGCAAAAGGAACTGGAATTATTAGAATGGTTGCAGGTTCAGATATGGGGGATTCCGAGTTTCTGTTATGGGGACATAATGACAAATCATTAACTAGTTGGAATGAAATAAAAGATGTTCAAGATGAAAAATTAGAAATTCTAGAACGCTCTTGGAGAGTAACCGAAAGAGGTGATGTTGGCGCTGTTGAAGTGAGAATAGAAAAAGCTGACATGCCTATATTTACAGGTAAAATAGGTTTGATAATGGCTGCTAGTGCGGATTATTCTGATGGAGTAATTTTTGAGTTAGCCGATATGGGAGCTTATTTCTCTGCGAATTTCAACTTAAAAGACGCTTCTTATTTAACATTTTCCATGGCGGAAGACTTTACAATTAGCAGCTCAGAACTTAATTCACTTTCTTCGATTTCATTATTTCCTAATCCTACCGAAAATGGGCGTACAAATTTGAGTTTCATTAGTGTAAATGCTGGTAACGCAGATATTAAGATTTTTGATCAAATGGGACGTGAATTACATTCTAGAAATGAGCATTTGACTGCAGGTGAAAACAACATTGAGTTTGATGTTTCAGATTTTTCAACAGGTGTTTACTTGATTTCGATTAAGGCTGAAGGTGTTAATCAGGTGTTGAGATTGGTGAAGTAATCAGTTACTTACAAGAATAACTTCACATTCTCCGTCTGTTATAAAGACAGTTCTTTCCGCTACCCGTGAAATATCTTCTTACTACTGGTCGTTGCTCTAATAGCGACTGTATAGTAGCTATGAGATCCTTGAGCAAGATTTAATTGTTAAATTTTCTCACAAGTAGCTTCACAATCTAAATTTTCCGTACACCCTCTTTGCAATAATCCTATATATGCAGCATTTACGTAAACTTCAACACCAGTGAATTCTTTTGGTGTATCCTTCAAGACGAAATAAAGGTCACCTCCAGCAACAGAGGCATTATTTGTTGAGTTAGTTTTTTCGCGAAAAACACAGGATTCGTCGTCTTTTTTAGCCTTATCGTCATAGTTAGTATCTCCCTTATCTGTGCAGCCTTTTTTACAGGAATCTAATATTGGTATTGCCAATAACGAAATGAAAATTATACACGTGATTTTTACTGTTTTGAATGATTTAATAGGTTGATTTTAAGTTTTAGTAAAACTAAAATATGCAATTTTATAAAACTTTTAATATTGGATTGTGTGCATATTCAGATCTAATTCTAGATTTCTAGAGTTTTTAAATCCTTCACCAATGATTATAGGAATACTTAAATCTGTTGCACCTATAATCCAATATTAAAAAGTTGATCTAATGGATTGTTAAAATATGATTCCAATATTGATCCCAAGATTGATTTTAAGATTACTATTATAGATAAACAAATCATTAATCATATCATCATTAATTACTTTTCTATTGGTTCTAGAAACTTCAATAATTTGATTGTTTTTATAACCTGCACCTAGGTATAAATCAAGGGTAAATAATTCATCAAATACAAATTGATAACCAGCGTTGGCTGTTATATTGAGATGTGAAAATTGTATTTGATCGCTTCTATTAGCTCTTTGAAACAGTCGAGCATCACTGTAGGAAACAAGACCAAAAAGAAAGAGGCCCTTTGGTGGAAAAGTTCCGTCAATTGCATTTTTATTTACCATTGCCAATGGGTAGAGTCTATATCCCAATTGTAACCTAAAACCAAGCAAGGCAAAATCTTGAGCAGTTATTCCCGCATTCTGAAATGATGAATCTTGTTCTAAAGAAGATTTAAGGAAAGGACTCATCGTATACAATGAGACTCCACCAGTATACGAGGATTTATAATCAGCAACGTATTCTATAACCCCTCTATATTCTGAGGCGAAAATCGGGATTTCACCACTTAAAACTGCAAGAGGGTTCGTTTTGAAAACGAATTTGGGTCCCGAATTTTGCTTGTTAGGTTCATGAGATTCTTCAACATATTCTTCGAATTGGGCACTTAGTGAAAAGCTACAAATCAATAATGAGGATAATAGTAATAATCTCATACTGAAAGTCTTGGAGATGCTGTTACTTTTAAATTTGAAAATTCTTCGTTCAAGAAATTGTAATAGCCTGATATTCCTATCATAGCAGCATTATCGGTGCAATATTCAAAAGCAGGAATAAATGCTGGGATTCCTAATTCTTTTCCAAGATCAACAATAGTGGAACGCAATTCACTATTTGCAGAGACACCTCCAGCTAAAGCAATGCTTTTTGGCTGGTAGATTTCAATGGCTTTAATCAGTTTTTTTAGCAGTGTTTGTACAATAGTAAACTGAACTGAAGCGCATAAGTCGGCTTTATTATCTTCAATAAAATGAGGGTTTTTCTTTACTTCTTTTTGCAAGAAATACAGCACCGATGTTTTTAACCCACTGAAGCTGTAGTTTAAATCTTTTACTGAACTAATCGGAAACTTGAAAGCCTTAGAGTTGCCTTCTTTTGCTAGTTTATCAATCAAAGGGCCGCCGGGATAAGGAAGACCAATGGTTTTTGCAATTTTATCAAAAGCTTCACCGGCTGCATCATCTATGGTTTCTCCAACAACTTTAAAATCATATGGTGAGTTAACTACAACCAATTGAGTGTGTCCGCCGCTAACGGTTAGGCAAAGCAGGGGGAATTCAACTTCTTGTTCGTAGTTATTATTATCTATTAAGTGCGCTAAAATATGCGCCTTCATATGGTTTATTTCAATCAAGGGAATTCCAAGATTTATAGAAAGACCTTTGGCGAAGGAGGTTCCCACTAGCAAAGATCCAAGAAGACCCGGACCGCGAGTAAAAGCAATTCCATTAAGTTGATCTGTAGTGATTCCAGATTTTTCAATTGCGGATTTAACCACTGGAACAATGTTTTTTTGGTGAGCCCTAGATGCTAACTCAGGAACCACACCACCATATTGCTCATGAATTTTTTGCGTCGCAATAACGTTAGAAAGAACCGTTCTGTTCTTTAATACAGCAGCAGATGTATCGTCACATGAAGACTCTATAGCAAGTATGAAAATATCTGATTTCAATTGTTCTACTTTTGCACGAAATTAAGGCTTCAAAGCTATCAAAAAAGCAGTAAAATATTTCTCTTTCGGTCTTACAGGAGTACTTGCCTTATTGGCTATAGTACTCAGCTTATTGTTTCTGCCTGCGGTTCAGACAATTATTGCCAAAAAAGCACTTAATTACCTTTTTGCAGAGGATACTGTAGATTTCGATTTAGAGCGCATTGCAATTACTCCATTTTCAGTTGTGGAGGTTTCCGGACTCTATCTAAGTGATCAGGAAAAGGATACTCTATTTTTTGCCAATTCATTAAAAGTATACCTCGGAGATTGGAATGTCTCTCCTTTTGAATTGAAATTTGACAGCGTCATTCTTGATCACTCCAAATTTTATATGTCTATACAGGATGGGGATAGCATTTCTAATTTACAATTTGTAATTGATAGATTTTCTAGTGATTTTAGAGATACCTCTGCGATAGATTACCAGCTTGAATTTGCGGCTGTAAGATTGAATAAAGTGTTTTTCTATTGGAATGATTTCAATTTTCCTGACACGGTACATGGAGTCAATTTTCATCATATAGAGGCGCGAAAAATTTCGGCTTCTTTACAAGATGTTCAAATTGCGCCAGAAGAGATTACTGCTTCTATTTCATCGTTAGGTTTGAGTGATAAATCCGGATTTGAATTAACAAATTTGAAAACAGAATTTACATTGAATGATACTGTCATTGACTTAAATAAATTAGCGATTAGGACTCCGAAAACCTCAATAAAAGGCAGTTATGCAATGAAGCACAATGCATACAAATCATTTTCAGATTATATACATGATGTAGAAATGATAGCCGTGTTAGATGCAACTACTCTCAGCAGTTATGACCTAGCATTCTTTGTTCCTCAATTAGAAGGAACGGATGAAATGATTAGAATTGATGGTGTTTACCGAGGAACTGTAAGTAGTTTTAAAATGGAACGTTTTACGCTAGGGTATGGGAAGTCTACTTTCTTGATAGGTAAAATGGATATTCATGGACTCCCGGAAATAAAGTCAACACAAATAAACCTTTATTTATCAGATGGTTATGTGCTAAGGTCAGACCTTGAGCGTATATCATTAGCGCCATTTTCGGCTTCGAATACAGTAAAACTTCCTACCCAATTGAAGAAGTGGAGATATGCTAAGTTAGATGGAAAATATATTGGTACGATTAAAAACTTCATTGCTGCTGCAAACTTCGCCACCAATTTAGGGACAATAAATTCGGATGTTCAAGTGAATGCAAATGCTAATAAAATCAATTATCAGGGAGCTATTGGATTAAAAAGATTTCAACTGGGTAAATTGTTTGACAATCAAAACTTGAATTTGGTGACTGGAAATTTTAAAGTAAATGGAACAGGAACAACTGCAAAATCAGCTAATGTAGAGGCAAAAGGAAATGTTTCAACTTTTGACTTTAAAGGATATCGTTATAAGGGTATAACTATAGACGGCCAATTTGTAAAAGGTCTTTTTAATGGAAAATTGAATGTAAATGATCCATTGTGTAAATTGAATTTTGACGGATCTTTAAATGTCTTGACAAAACGAGATACCTATCGTTTTAAATTGCAAATGGACACTTTATTCCCTGTTTTACTGGGTATTTATGATCGCGATTCTAGCGCATTTTTTAGCGGGAATATGGACGTTAATGTAATTGGGTCCAGCATTGACACCATTATGGGTTCTGCTCTTTTTTCACATGTTTATTATCAGGAAAATGACAGTACACTTTACATAGACACTATGAGTGTGAAATCCTTTGTGAAGGATAGCTTAAGAGAAATACATATAGTGAGTTCTTTGGGAGATATTTCTCTAAAAGGAGATGCGATTTTGCAAGGGGCCGATGAAGCAATCGCTAAAATTTTGGATAATGCTTTGCCTGCTTATTTTGAAAATCAATACGATGTAAATAAAAATAAAGGAGGTCTGGTTTTGTATGCCAATTTGAATGAAAACTTGAACGATGTATTCAGTGTTTTTCTGCCTGAGTTGAGCTTAAATAGTAATTTGGTAGTTCGTTCTAGTTTCTTTCTAGACCCTCCGACACTTAATTTTTCTGTCAATTCTGAAGGTTTCTCTTACGCTAATTTAATGGTCGATTCTTTTGAATTAAATGGCGGATTTTTAGATTCAACTTTTCATGTTGAGCTGATTTCGGATTCTATAGCTCTGAATAAGAATATAAGAGTTGAAAACCTAAATCTCGTGTCTGATTTTAACGAAGATTCTGTAAATATTCATTTAAATTACTACAATACAGGAGATAAGGTTTATGCGGGAAGAGTCAATCTTGGAGGTAAAGTTAATTCTCCAACAAGTTTTGGTTTTTACATTTATGATGCCTTTGTCGAAGTTGCAGATTCAGTATGGCGATTTGCACCTAGTAACTATGTTGAAATTGACAGTAATTTAGTGAAAATTGACCACTTACAAGTATATAGTTACAATAAGTACATCAAGCTTGGTGGGGTAATTGGTCCAAGTTTATCGGATTCAATTCAATTGGATTTTAACGATTTAAACCTTTCAAATATTGGCAGGATACTTAATCGAAGCGACCTTAAACTGGCAGGAACATCATCGGGAAGAATTATTTCAAATAAAACTACTACAAGTCCTCTTATCATTATGGATGTCGCTATTGATGGGTTAGAATTGAATGAGATGGCTATAGGAAGTGGTAAATTGGTTTCTGAATGGAACAATGCGTTGGAACGTGCCGAGGTAGATTTTGATTTGATTCGATTACCAGATAGTTTGATTCCTGACACTGTTCATAGCTTAAAAATGAGCGGATTTATTTACCCAAGTCGAGAAGAAAATAATTTGGATTTAAAGCTTGGGACACAAGGGTTTTACTTGCAATCACTTGAACCGTTTACTAAAAGTTTTATGGATAGTTTAGATGGTAGTATTTCTGGATTTATAGGCGTTAGTGGAGAGTTTGATCATCCTGTTTTACAAGGAGAATTCGATTTGGTGGATTCACGTTTCAGAGTAAAATATTTGAATACTACTTATTATGCTAAGAATGAAAAACTGCGTATTGAAGAAGATTGGTTTGGGTTTGATAATTTGAAATTAACCGATCAAAACGGGAATAAGGCAAATACAATTGCGACTGTTTATCACACCAATTTTTCGGATATTAACTATGATGTGAGTGTAAATATGACTGACTTTTTAGTATTAAACACTACAGCCAACAACAACGATTTGTATTATGGAACAGGCTATTTAACAGGGGATGTAGATATTTCTGGTTATGATGATCAGTTGCTTTTAGAATTGAACGCAAAAACGGCAAAACGTAGTGAATTTGTAATTCCCTTAAGTGGTTCGGCCGAAATTGGTAAAAGTGACTTTATAACATTTGTGAATTCTGATGGTTCGGTTGATTCTTCCGGTGAAAATAAAATGGATTTAAGTGGCATTGAAATGACGTTTAACTTGAAAGTAGACCCTTCTACAAAAGTCCGAATGTTATTTGACGAAGTTACGGGTGACGAACTTAATGCTAGAGGAGATGGGAATCTAAAACTAGAAATAAACTCTAAAGGAGACTTTGGCATGTTTGGAAAGTATCGTGTATCAAGTGGGAATTACAGTTTTACATTTAAAAACCTCTTCAGTAAGAAATTTGATTTGGAAGAGGGCGGCACAATTGCATGGAATGGTGATCCTTTGAATGCAGATATGAATATTACCGCTATCTACAATGTGCGTGCTCCGCTTGGCGAGATTCTGAACGATTCTACTATGACCACTAAAGTAAACAATGAGTGTTTGATGAAAATGACCGAGCGTTTATCTCAGCCAAAAATCGACTTTGATATTCGTTTGCCAAATGCTTCTCCTGGAATTGCACAACAAGTTAAAAGTCAAATGAGTACACCAGAAGAAATAAACAAGCAAGTATTTTCGCTGCTGTTATTCAATCGGTATTCTCCACCACAAAGTGGATTGAGCGCTTCGGGCGTTGGTGCAGCAACTTCAAGCGATTTAATATCAAATCAATTAAATAATTGGATTGCGAAAATGAATAACCAGTTATTTGATGTCGGTGTGAGTGAAATTAACACTGGAGAGGTTGAGATTGCATTGTCTAAAAAATTACTGGACGATAGATTGATTCTTGAAAGTAATGTAGGCGTTAATCGATCTGATGAAGCATCTCCAGATGCAGAAAATCAAGGTCAATTTGTAGGAGATTTTAAGTTGGAGTACTTAATTACTGAAAATGGAAAAATCCGAGGTAAAGTATTTAATCGAACTGAAAATAGGTCTTCGATAGAAACTCAAGATGGTGCAAATGCTCAGACTCAGGGAGTCGGAATTGTATTGCGAGAAGATTTTAATTCAGCGGGTGAGCTGTGGCAAAAAGTGTTCAACAACCAAGAAAGAAAGGATAAACGAAAACGAACAAAAGCTGAACGTGCGCACCAAAAGGCGATTAAGGAAGAGTGAAAATAATGTTGAGTTTCTAGAATAGTGGAAAAAATGTTCAGTTTTTAATGGTGAATTTCTTCAACCTTCAATATTTATTTCACCGGTACATTCTCAACAATCTCTAATCCGTATCCAACAAGACCTGTTCTAGATTTTGCATTATTGGTAATCAATCGCATTTTACGAATACCAAGGTCGCGTATGATTTGCGCACCAACACCATAATCTTTATCATCCATTTGCAAGCCTAGATCAATTTCCTGATTAGGATTTTTATCCAATTGCATTTTGTAAGTTTCTAGTTTATTGATAAGCCCTAAACCGCGAATACCCTGCTGCATATATACAACGGCACCACTTCCTTGTTTATGTATGGCTTCAAATGCTTTACTTAATATAGTAGGTTCATCATGCTTGAAAGCATTAAAAATTGCACCTAAACTACTACTTGAATTTACACGAACCATTACAGCCTCGTCTTCATTCCATTCGCCAATGGTAACCGCTAAATGCTCATCACCAGTAGTTTTTTGTCGATAGCCAATCAAAGAAACCTCTCCGTACTCAGTATTCACTTTTACTTCAACTTCTCTTGTAACCAGTGTCTCTTCCTTTAATCTATGCGCTACTAAATCTTCAATCGATATGATTTTCATATCAAATTTTTCTGCAATCTCTTTGAGCTCAGGAAGGCGAGCCATAGTGCCATCTGCATTCATTATTTCAACCAAAACTCCACCAGGAGTAAGTCCTGCCATACGGGCTAAATCTATAGTTGCCTCAGTATGTCCTGTTCTTCTTAAAACACCACCTTCCTTGGCTCTTAAAGGGAAAATATGACCGGGTTTCCCAAGGTCGTTTGGATGAGTGTCTGGATTGATTAAAGCCTGAACAGTTAATGCTCTATCTGAAGCAGAGATGCCTGTTGTGCAACCATGTCCATTTAAATCTACAGATACTGTAAATGGCGTTGCATGCAATGCCGTATTATCGGTAACCATTAATTCTAACCCAAGCTCATTACATCTAGATTCAGGTAATGCACAGCATATTAAACCACGCCCATGAGTAGCCATGAAATTGATAATCTCTGGGGTTATGTGTTCAGCTGCTGCAATAAAATCACCTTCGTTTTCACGATCTTCATCGTCAACCACGATTACGATTTTTCCTCTTCTAATGTCTTCTATTGCTTCCTTAATGGTATCTAACATGTTCTTTGTTTTTCGGCTGCAAAAGTAAGGATTCGATGTTGGCTACTTACTGGTAAATTTTGATAACATTTGTTGTTATGATCGACGGAGAGTTTTCTGTTTATTTCGCCTTACTACTAATGCTTCTTGGCATTATTGCTGGAGGTTGGATTGCGCTCAAGCTGGCGAAGTATTTTAAAGGCCGAAGTATAAAAAGTCGATTAAACCGAGGACTACAAAAAGAACAGGAAGCGGCTATATGGCTGAAGCGTAACGGTTATAAAATCATTGACTACCAAGTGTCTTTGAGTTATTTATTAAAGGAAAACGGAGTAGATAAAAAGATAACGGTATCACCTGATTTTAAAGTTTCTAAAAATGGTCAAGAACAGATTATTGAAGTGAAATCGGGTAAAGCAGCACCTCGAATAGAAAATAAGGATACAAGAAGGCAGCTACTTGAATATCATTTTATTGAGCCTGATATTCCATTATTTCTATTGGATATGGAAAATAATGAACTAAAGAAAATCAATTTTCCTGATCAAGGAACTAAAAGTGCCTCGAAAGCTTGGTTGTTTTGGTTGGGATTGGCATTGGGCGCAGGCTCAACAGTTTTCGTTTTCTATTTGTTGGTTGATAGCTGACTCAATAAAAACGAGTTACTTCATTTGTTGAATCAATTCTTGCTCTAATCGTGCAGTTACTTTTGGATCTGGATTGGGAGGCAGGTTGTACTCCTTTATATACAAATCGTAAGTACTTATGAATAGTGAGTCTTGGAACTTATAACTGTGCGGCTCTATGGTTTTACTTATTTTAGAAATTCCATTTAAAGACATCTTCAGATTAGCCACGTAATTTGTTCCACTGTAGATTTCAAAAGCAGAGCTTTTGTTATACAGACCAAAGAAGTTTAATACAGGTAGCATCGTAAATAGACACAATGAAAGCCAAGTAACACTCCTATTTTTAAACCAAAACTTTGAATTGTATAAAGGCTCTGATTTTCCAATTCCAAACCAAAGAATCCCAATCATTGCAAGGTTCCAAATCCAGATTACAGAATTGATATTGAGACCAATTGGCCCTAATAGTAAAAGAATGATTCCATGAAATCCAATTAATCCAATTACTGAATATTTCGATATTTTGGGAAATAGAATACCAACTGCAAATAAAATTTCGAGGTAAGGAAACGCAGATGAAATGGCATAAATGTCAGCTTTAAAGCTCGATAAATAATTGGTAATTGGAGATACCACATAAGGAATCACATAATCGTTGAAGCCAGGATTCAACTTGAAAATGCCTGCCCAAACATAAAAGCCAACAACACTTATTCTGAAGGCTAAATAAATGTATTCAAGAGGTTCATATTTTCTATACAGTCGCTGAAAAGGAATTAGTAAAGCCAGCATTCCAACACATTGCACAAACCATGGCTGAATTCGATTCCAATCTTGGATACCTACAAGGATTAACAATAAAACACCAATACCAAGGGGTAACCGACTTTTAGGATACAAGAAAACCGCAATTAAATAAACGATAGTGATGCCTAAAGTTATCTTTTGAACCAGTGGTAAAAGAGTAGGTAAGAAGTTAAATAAAGGAACTTGAGGCAATCCTTCAAATTCAAACCAAAGTCGCCATGAGAAAGCAATAGACAGCAATAGATTTAGAATAAGAATTCGGGTAACCCAAAATAAGCGTTTACCAATGCACATAAATTCAAATTTAACTTGCAAATTGTGTGAAATCTGTGAATAAACCAGTCCTTTTCAACATACACCCGTGAATGGTGAAGTGTATTTTTGAACAAACATTTACAAGTATGTATCACCGTATCATAAAACCCCTTTTATTTCTTCTAAATCCTGAGAAAGCACACTATTTCACCACAAATATGTTGAGCAATGTGTTGGCTGTTCCTGGAATGAAAGCCCTATTTTCTGCGCTTTTTCAAGTAAAGGATAAGCGATTAGAACGTACGGTTTTTGGAATAAAATTCCCTAATCCAGTTGGATTGGCTGCCGGTTTCGATAAAGAAGCAAAGCTTTACAAGAACATGGCGCACCTTGGTTTTGGATTTATAGAAGTAGGAACTATAACCCCCAAAGGCCAGCCGGGTAATCCGAAACCACGTTTGTTTCGATTAAAACAAGACGATGCACTTATTAACCGAATGGGTTTTAATAACGAAGGTCTAGCTGGTGCCGTTAAGCGTTTGAAATCGAGAAATACTAACTTAATTATAGGCGGAAATATTGGAAAGAATAAGGTTACTCCTAATGAAAAAGCAACTGAAGACTACACCATATGTTTCGAGGCACTCTTTCCATATGTCGATTATTTCGTGGTGAATGTGAGTTCTCCAAACACACCCAATTTAAGAGCTTTACAAGACAAAAAGCCCTTAACTGAATTGTTATCTACGCTGCAAAACCTAAACAACAAGAAACCTATCTCAAAACCTATTCTTCTGAAAATTGCTCCAGATTTAACCACCGAACAATTAGACGATATTGTAGAAATAGTTGCCACGACAAAAATTGCGGGAATTATTGCCACCAATACTACATTGAGCAGAGAAGGGCTGCAAAGCGATTCTAAATTAATCCAAGAAATGGGTGGATTAAGCGGAACTCCTGTCAAGGATAAGTCCACTGAAGTAATTCGCTATTTGCGAAAAAAATCAAATGCTAGTTTCCCAATCATTGGAGTAGGAGGGATACACTCTGCCGAAGATGCAATTGAAAAACTGGATGCTGGTTGTGATTTAGTGCAGGTTTACACTGGTTTTGTGTATGAAGGACCGGGGTTGGTTAAGAAAATCAATAAAGGAATATTGGCGAGGATGTGATTTTTTAATGTTTTGTGTTTAGTGTTAAATTTAAACTCACAACTTATTACTCTCTCTCTCTCTCTCTCTCTCTCTCTCTAGGCTGGTTTTCTTTTTTAATTGAAGACGGCTAGTTCTAAGTTTAACTAATTCATGATTCGGATTCCCTTCAGCTATAATATCTAGAATTTTATCAATTATTTGGTGGCGTTTAAGCACATTAGGGTATTCATCGTATTTTAAATCCAGTTTACCAACAAGCGCAAGAAACTCATGCAGTCTAACTTTTCGAGTACCCGATTCTATATCCGCTATGGTTGGTTGACTTAGCCCCAACAATTCTCCAAAAGCACTTTGACTAAAGTGTTTTTTTCGCCTTAATTGAAGAAACCATGTTGATTCATTAAAATCGGTCATTA
>CESE01007232.1_pt1 | contig 65538 bp, 58 predicted proteins | sample 350271 | NCBI WGS metagenome assembly CESE01 (sample SAMEA2621536, study PRJEB7988) | marine metagenome | isolation source: saline water (ENVO:00002010), including | reverse complement strand
ATTCCCTAAATTATAAGCGGCTTTAGATTTTTGCTGCTCACTGGCTGAGGAAGAGTTTAATAATTGGGAGTAAGTCTTCTTGGCATTTTCTAAATCTCCTGCTTTTAGGTAAGCATTCCCTAAATTGAATAGGTATTCATTATTGGGTTCTAGTTTTAAGCTCTCATTATAAAGATGAATAGATTCAACATACAAACTGTCCTTATATAAATCAGAGCCTAAAGCTGCGTTTAGCTTGGAGCTTTGAGAGAATGCAGGTACGCATTGCAACGCGAGAAAAGCGAATAAAAATATTCTTAAAACCATGGGCCCTCCTTTTCTTTTATGAGCATAGAAATAATGAAAATCAACACGCTTAAAAGTAGCGGTACTTGAAATCTAGGGGTTAAGTTATTGAACATAAATGCACCAGTTTCTGTTTTTTCTTGAGTTCTTAAATAGCCGTTCAAGTCTTTAACTTCTTTAGGTGAGCTAGATTTAATTTGGTTGAAAAACCCATCATTTGATTCGGCTATAGATTGTAGCAGCGGAATATTGGCTTTAGATATTACGGTGTTTCCTTGTTTGTCTTTCTTGTATTTATCTTCCGAGTTAGAATTGGGAATAGGCGCTCCATAATCTGAACCTAAAGCCAAGCATGATATTTTAATTTGGCTTTCCTTAGCTATCTTTAAAGTTTCTTCTAGCTCCTCCTCATGATCTTCTCCATCTGTGAAGAGTAATATGATTTTACTAGCACTAGAGTTTTGATCGAATCCCTCCATAGAGACTTTGATGGCCTCAGAAATACTCGTTCCTTGGATAGGAACTGTAGATGTGTTTAAGGACTCTAAATAGTTTATGGCAGAGGCATAATCGTTACTCAGCGGCATTTGAGTATAGGCACTGGCAGAGAAGACCACTAAGCCTACTTTATCTCCGTCCATCTTGTTTAGAATGTTTTTTATGGCCGCTTTTGCCGCGTATAATCTGTTGGGTTGAACGTCTTCAGCGAGCATGGATTTAGACAGATCTAGCGCTATCATAACCTCTACACCTTCAGAAAGAGTTTCGGTCATTTCTCCGCCTGATTTAGGGCCTAAAAGAGCTGTGATTAGAAGAAGTAGAGCTAGTTTTACTGAAATGAATCGCGCCACAGAATTTTTAAAGGATAAATCCTTAAAAGAGAGATCATTCTTTAGCGTTCTCTTTAAATCTGAGGTTTCTTTCCAGTTTAAAATAGCCTTGGTTTTCCAATGCCATAGCCATATAAAGACAATAGAAATTAAAGGAGACAAAACGAATAGCGGTTTATACTGTTTAAACTCCCACTTTAGAAACGCTAAGAAGTCTATAGAAGAATGAAATATTGTGCAGTAGATCAGGAAGACAAGAGCTTCGAGTAGAAGAAGTGCCCAGATGAGCGAACGAATAGGCCATATTTCTTCTCTTTTTTTCATGAAAAAATGGATTTAAAGAGAAGGTTTTTTAGTGCGAATACTATGATCATTAAACCGAGGGAGATCCATAGAAACTTATAGAAAACATCCGCTTTCTGTTTAATAATAGTGGCTTCGAATCTAGTCTTCTCGAGCTTATCTATTTCTGAATAAATTTCTTTTAATTTTTCCTCGCTGGTAGCTCTAAAGTATTGTCCTCCTGTTTTTTCAGCGATTTCATAAAGCGTTCTTTCATCTATTCTAACAGGAGCTTCTCTATATCCGATGTTGCCAAATCTATCTCTGCCTGGGGATAAGGCGGTACCTTCACTTCCCACTCCTATAGTGTAAACTCTTACTCCGTATGCTTTAGCTAGTTCGCTGGCTACCTCCGGTCTTATCTCTCCTTGGTTGTTTTCACCATCGGATAAGAGGATTATAGCTTTACTTTCTGAACTTGATTCTTTTAGCCTATTTACAGCCGAGGCTAATCCCATTCCTATAGCAGTTCCATCTTTTAATTCTCCAAATTCAATGCCATCTATAGCATTAAGGATAGTCTGTTTGTCGCTTGTAAGCGGCACTATAGGGTAGCTCTCTGCGGCATAAATAACGATTCCTATTCGGTCATTTTGTCTATCTTTCACGAACTCCTTAGCTACTCGTTTAGCTGCGGCCAATCTGTCTGGCTCAAAATCCTTGGCTAGCATACTTAAGCTTACATCCAGTGCTATAATTATATCTATCCCTTCTTTAGAAATGTCTTTTGGTACCATATCTTCTTGCGGCCGAGCTAGACTTAGAATCATGAAGAATAGGACAGTTTTAGAGAGGTATTTATAACTCGAAGGGAGCGCCTGAAGGAAGCCATATGCTGGAATTTCGCTCACTTCATTTAAGGTTAATTCTCCGAAAATTTCATGTTTATTTTTAATAAAAAATAAAGAGATAAAGGGCAGGACTATTAATGTTAACAGCCATTTTGGCGAATGAAAATCATACAGCTGAATGCCTATAAGAGTTAGGCATAGTAAGAACGCGTAAAACAGAATCAGTGGCACTATGTTTTTTCTAGAAATCACTATTTTTCGGGACTAAATTCAGAGTGAATAGTATCTATTATTTGCTTTATGCTGGAGAGAATCTCTTTGTTTTCATCTTCAGTAGGAAGTTGCTTTGCAAATTTTACTAAATCAGTTAAAGAAAGCAGCTGTCTGATCGAACGCGTATTTTTTTCAGAAAAACCTTTTTTAGAGCATTCGGTTAGTATCTCTGATGTCGACTTTTCTAGTGCTTGAAAACGAAGCTCACCTTCTAAATATTCTCTGAGAATATAGCTTATAGAAGTGTGGTAGGCTTTTAGGTCGCCATCCTGCCAAGGTTTCTTCTCTGATAGATGGTTTATTTTTCTTTGAGCTATACTGTAAGCAGGTTCTTTAGGTTCTGTTGCTATTTCGGTTGGACTTTCTTCTGGGTTTTGTCGATTGGTAAATCGTTTTATAGCTATTACAGCAGAGGCGATGATTATTAGAAATACTCCGATCCAAATCCAGTTGTCTATCAGCCAGTCTACTATTCCGTAAGACACTTCATTGCCTTCTTTTGCCGCTCTAATTTCCTCTTGCGCAGGGTTGGTTAATGTGCTGTAAACCCCCACGAGTTTAGCTTGACTTGTAAATGATTTATCACGAACTTTAACTGTAATTGGTTTTATAGGATAGAACCCTGTTTTTTCCGCTCTAAACACGATTTTTTTAGAAATGGAATAACTGCCCTCTTCATTTCTAATAGTGCCTACTTCTATAATCTCTAGTCCCTCACTTAAAGAGTCTAGAGGAATGAACCAATTAATAAAAGCCGAGTCTGATTCATTTTTTAATAGAAGAGTTAGTTCATAGCTGACAGGCTGGCCTATAAGTATACTGTCGTTAGATAATATTGTATTCAGTTCTACCTGTGAGAATAGGGTAGACCAAGATAAAGTGACTAATATGGCTAAATAGAAATGCTTCATTTGCCTCTCTGGAAAAGAGCTGTTAAAGGTTTGATGTATGGAAGGTCGGTATAGATTTGGGTCGTATTTATTCCACTTTTCAAAAACATTTTTTCTAAGCCGTCCTGACGTTCAGTCATAAGACTATTGTATTTTTTTCTGGTTTTGGAGGAGCTTGTGTTCACCCATTTTAGCTTTCCGCTTTCGGCATCTTTTAGTTGTACCAGTCCTATATCACTCATTTGCGTTTCACGCTTGTCTATAATCTGAATAGCGGTCAAGCTATGCTTGAGGTTCGTTCGTTTTAAATTATCACTGTAATTATCCGCTTTAAAGTCTGAAATCAGAAATATGATGCTTCGCTTTTTCAGCATCCTATTGGCATAAATCAAGGCTTGATTTATATCTGTTTTTTTAGAAACAGGAGAGAGGTGAACCAAGTCTCGTATTATTTTCAGAACATGGGATTTACCACCAGCAGGAGGGATGTACTTTTCAATCGCATCAGAGAAAAAAAGAACACCTACCTTATCCTTGTTTTGGATAGCGCTCATAGAGAGAACAGCAGAAATCTCTGTTATGAGATCTTTCTTGGTTTGACTTCCGCTTCCTAGAAGATTGCTTGAGCTTATATCTACCAATATGAGCGCATTTAACTCTCTTTCTTCCTCGAAAACCTTAGTGTAAGGTGCGTTCATTTTAGCCGTTACATTCCAGTTTATAGCGCGGATGTCATCACCAGAATAATATTCTCTATTTTCTCTAAAAGACATACCTCTTCCCTTGAATTTAGAGTGATAGTTCCCACTAAACATTTGCATGGAGATTTGCTTCGTCCTAATCTCTATGGCGCGTACTTTTTTGAGTAATTCCTTTGTTTCCATAAGCGCTGAGGTTAAGGAATTTCTACTTTATTCAGGATCTCCGTAATTATTTGTTCTTGGTTGATGTCTTCTGCTTCAGCTTCATAGGTTATACCTATTCGGTGTCTTAATACATCGTAACAGATTTGTCTTACATCCTCAGGAATAACATAACCTCTTTGCTGAAGAAAGGCATTTGCTTTAGAAGCTTTAGCTAAAGCTATGCTGGCTCTAGGAGAACCGCCAAATCGTATGAGAGGTTGAAGATGGGCTAAATTGTATTTTTCTGGGTTACGCGTAGCAAAGATGATGTCTAAAATGTACTGCTCTATTTTATCATCCATGTAAATGGATTTAACCAATTGTCTGGCCTCTAAAATTTCTTTAGTACTTACTACTTTATTAGGGCTAGGAAATTCATCCTTATTCAAGTTAAGTCTAACAATTTCTCTTTCCTCTTCTATTGTAGGATAATCGAGTACTAGTTTGAGCATGAATCTATCGCTTTGCGCCTCGGGCAGAGTGTAAGTTCCTTCTTGCTCCACTGGATTCTGAGTCGCTAAAACTAAAAATGGACTAGGTAGTTTATAGGTTTCATTCCCCAGCGTCACCTGTTTCTCTTGCATAGCTTCTAGAAGAGCGGACTGTACTTTCGCTGGCGCTCTGTTTATTTCATCTGCCAGTAAAAAATTCGCGAATATTGGACCTTTCTTCACAGAGAAATCCCCAGTTTTTTGACTATAGATTAGTGTTCCTGTTACATCGGCAGGAAGTAAATCGGGAGTGAACTGAATTCTGCTAAAGTCTCCATCCATAGTTTTGGATAAGGAGTTTATGGCTAGGGTTTTAGCTAGCCCAGGGACACCTTCTAGAAGAATGTGGCCGTCACTTAATAGGCCTATGAGTAGTTTTTCTACCATGTTTTCCTGACCAATAATAGCCCTGCCTATTTCAGCTCTCATTAAGCCAATGAATGCACTTTTACTAACGATTAGTTCATTTAGCTTTTGTATATCTTGGTTCTGGTTTTCAGTAATATCATTTGAGTAATTCTCTTCCATTTTTCTCTTCTTAATACTCCGTTAGCGTTCTAGGGTAAAGTTAATATTGGCCGTTAATTTCCGGCTTATTATTCATTTTATTAGCTGTTAAATCATGTTAAGCCAAATTAGGGGAGAGTTGAAAAGAAATTCTCTTAGGTGTATAACTTCCATCTGAACGCTCTAGTTAACTAAAGAACCAGAAGTAAATTGCTGTGCTTAAAGAAAAACATGGAATTCAAGGAGATTATAAGTTGTGTAGAAAAGTTTCATGACTCATTTAAGATTGGTAATAACTACAGTCCTACTGTAGCCCTGTCTAGTGCAGAAAAGGAGCTTCGTTTTAATCTAATGAAAGAAGAAAATGAAGAATATCTAGAGGCTGCTAATAATAACGATTTAGTGGAGGTGGCCGATGCTTTAGGTGATCAGTTATATATCCTTTGCGGAACCATGTTAAGGCACGGGATGCAAGATAAGATAGAAGAAGTTTTTTTAGAAATTCAGCGTAGCAATATGTCCAAATTAGATGCTGACGGAGAGCCTATTTATAGAGAGGATGGAAAGGTCATGAAAAGTGATTTATACTTCAGGCCAAATATTAAGGCCATACTAGACACTCAAAAAGTGGGGTGATAACCCCAAATTCGGAAGATGTTTATTTCAAAGATTATCTGTGAAATTCACTGGAAGGATTTTTTATAATATAAACTCTATGAAAGATTTAAAAGGTATTTTGGTGAGGGCAGGGTCTAATCCCAAGTTGCTTAAGATGTTAAACTCTCTAATGAGAAAAATGATTCCTTTTAATAGGCCTCATCGGTTTAATGTAGAGGAGATTACTTCTGAGCGTGTAGTCGTTAGGATTCCGTATCGCAGATCGAATTTAAACCACCTTAAAGGTATCCATGCTTGTGCTTTGACGACAGCCTGTGAGTACAGTTCAGGCTTGCTGATTTTAAGGCATTTGGGGACTGCCGATTACAGATTAATTATGAAAAGCCTTACTTCGACCTATCATTATCAAGGAAAGGAAGCTATTAATGCGGTCTTTGAGCTGAGTGAGGCGGACGTGAATAGTGAGTTAATTCCTGAATTAAAGAAAGAAGGGGTTGTTGATTTGACAGCTGAAATTAAGGCGTTTGATTTGTCTGGAAATCATATCTGTACCACTGTTTGTTTATGGCAAATAAAGACATGGGACAAAGTTAAAACTAAGGTTTAGAATCTAAAAATCTTTGGTATTAAGAAACTTAAAGCCCCTGTAATTCGTATCTTTGCACACTTAAAATTTCAGAGAAAATGGTGAATATTACACTGCCTGATGGCTCAGTAAAATCGTATGAACATAAAGTTACTTCATTACAAGTGGCTACCGAAATAAGTGAAGGCTTAGCGCGAAACGTATTAGCTGCAGAAGTTAATGGGGAGATTTGGGATGCTACTAGAGAGATTGCTTCTGATGCTTCTCTTAAGCTTTTGACCTTTGATTCAGATGGCGGTAAGTCAACTATGTGGCATAGTTCTGCTCACTTATTAGCCGAAGCCCTAGAGTCGCTTTTTCCCGGAGTTAAATTGGCTATAGGACCACCTATTGAAAATGGATTCTACTATGATGTAGATTTTATGGGCCAGGAGTTCACCGATAAAGATTTTAAGAAGGTAGAGGAAAAGATGATTGAGTTAGCTCGTTTGAAGAGTCCTTTCGAGCGAATAGAGATATCTAAAGCTGATGCCGTTAAGTATTTCCAAGAAAAAGATGATCCTTATAAACTGGAGTTGTTAGAAGGTCTAGAAGACGGTCAGATTACATTTTATAAACAAGGAGGATTTACGGATTTATGTCGTGGGCCTCACATTCCTCATACTGGATTTATTAAAGCCGCGAAGGTGATGAGTATAGCAGGTGCTTATTGGAGAGGAGATGAGAAGAATAAGCAATTAACAAGAGTGTATGGTATAACATTCTTAAAGAATAAAGACTTGACAGCACATTTAGCGCTACTCGAAGAGGCTAAGAAAAGAGACCACCGTAAGCTAGGAAAGGAGCTAGGTCTTTTCCATTTCTCTCCAACTGTAGGGATGGGATTACCTCTTTGGTTACCCAAAGGAGCTGATTTGAGAGGGAGATTGGAGAATTTCTTAAAGGAGGAACAAAGAAAAACTGGATATCTTCCAGTAATTACTCCTCATATAGGGAATAAAAAATTATACGAGACGAGTGGTCATTGGGCCAAGTATGGTGATGATGCATTTAAGCCAATTGAAACTCCTCAAGAAGGAGAGGTGTATCTTTTAAAACCGATGAACTGTCCTCATCACTGTGAGATTTACAAAGCAGTTCCGAGATCATATAGAGATTTGCCTTTAAGGCTGGCCGAATTTGGTACAGTTTATAGGTACGAACAAAGTGGAGAATTACACGGTTTAACTAGGGTGAGAGGATTTACTCAAGATGATGCTCATATATTCTGTGCTCCCGAGGATGTGAAAGAAGAAGTTGGAAAGGTGATTGATCTAGTGCTTTATATTTTCAAGGTGTTAAAGTTTGAGGATTTTGTAGCTCAGGTTAGTTTAAGAGATCCTGGAAACCCAGATAAATATATAGGGGATGATGAGAATTGGGATGCCGCTGAAAAAGCTATTCAGGAGATTGCTGATGAAAAAGGTCTAAAGACGATTGTTGAGTTAGGTGAGGCGGCTTTTTACGGACCAAAGCTTGATTTCATGGTAAGAGATGCTATCGGAAGAAAGTGGCAGTTGGGTACCGTTCAGATAGATTATAATCTGCCAGAGAGATTTGAGTTAGAGTATAAAGGAAGTGATAATGAGTCGCATAGGCCTGTGATGATTCACAGAGCTCCATTTGGTTCTATGGAAAGATTTTGTGCCATTTTAATAGAGCACTGTGCAGGGAAATTCCCGCTTTGGTTAACTCCTGAGCAAGTGAAAATACTGCCAATTAGCGATAGATTTAATTCTTATGCTAAAGAGGTTCTAGAATTGCTAAATAATTACGATATTCGCGCCTCGATTGACGAGAGGTCTGAGAAAATTGGTAGAAAAATCCGTGATGCAGAGTTAGAGCGGGTTCCATACATGATTATAGTGGGGGAGAAAGAAGCTGAAAGTGGTGAGGTTTCACCAAGAAAGCAAGGTGAGGGTGATATGGGCTCAATGAAAATCGAAACTTTCGCTGAATTTATTCAGGAAGAAATTAAGGAATTATTAGCTAATTAAAAACTTAAAGTTATAAGACGTAGAGGTAGAAAAAAGTATTTAGGACGGGTTAAAACAGAGAACCCGCACCAAATTAACGAGGAAATCAGAGCGCAAGAGTTAAGACTTGTGGGTGAAAATGTTGAGGTAGGAGTTTATTCTCTTAAAGCAGCATTAGTTATGGCCCAGGATCAAGACTTAGACCTTGTAGAGATCTCTCCGAAGGCAGTTCCACCTGTGGCTAAGATTGTGGATTATAAGAAATTCTTATACGATCAGAAAAAGAAGCAGAAGGAATTAAAATCTAAGCAAATTAAAGTAATTGTTAAGGAGATTAGATTTGGTCCGAATACTGATGATCACGATTTTGAGTTTAAGTTAAATCACGCTAAGAAATTCTTAGAGGAAGGCAGTAAAGTGAAAGCTTACGTTTTCTTTAAAGGAAGAACTATCGTGTTTAAAGATAGAGGAGAATTATTATTGTTGAAATTTATTTCTGAGCTAGAAGAGTTTGGTTTGGTTGAAGAACTACCTAAATTAATGGGGAAGAAAATGACAGTAATGATTAACCCAAAGAAAAAATAATATTAATAACTAAATAAGTAGAAGCGATGCCTAAAATGAAGACCAAGTCTAGCGCCAAGAAGAGATTTAAGCTCACTGGTTCTGGAAAAATCAAACGTAAGCACGCTTTTAAAAGTCACATTCTTACTAAAAAGTCTACGAAGAGAAAGAGAAATCTTACTCAATCAGGATTAGTTGATAAGAGTGATGTGCGTAACATTAAAAGACAGTTGTGCGCTTAAAATTTTAAAAGTGTTTTTGTTAAACCCGGGATGCAGTTTTAAGTCTTATTTAAAATAGGCACTGTATACCAAAAAACAATTAATTAATGCCAAGATCAGTAAATGCCGTGGCTTCTAGAGCCAGAAGAAAGAAAATCCTTAAAATGGCTAAGGGTTACTTCGGTGCCAGAAAAAACGTTTGGACCGTAGCTAAAAATGCAGTAGAGAAAGGTCTACAGTATTCTTATAGAGATAGAAAAAACAAAAAGAGAAATTTCAGAAAACTTTGGATCCAGAGAATTAATGCTGGAGCTAGACAACATGGGATGTCTTATTCTGTATTCATGGGTAAAGTTCATGCAAAAGGAATAGAGTTAAATAGAAAAGTTTTAGCTGATTTAGCTATGAATCACCCAGATGCTTTTAAAGCGATATGTGATTCAGTAAAGTAATTTTCAGTTTAATGTGAGATTTTAAAGGCCGGATTTATCCGGCCTTTCTTTTTGTCATTAACTTTAGCATACTTTTTGCTTTTGAAGAAATATAACATTGATTACATGAAATATATTATAACCGTTGCATTACTTTTCCTTTTTTTATCTGTTCAATCTCAGGAGAAAAAGAAAAAGTATAGCCCGAATAGGGATGAGATACTGGATCAGTTTTCAGAAGTTTATATCCCTGAATCAGCCATTTGGATGGGGGTAGATCAAAATATAGAATCTTATAGGTATGTGAAGAATAGATTATTGATTTATAACTTTTGGTCACCATTAAGCCTAGTCCATGAGAATACTCTTTCTGAGCTCGAAGCACTAAAAAAGGATATTCCTGAAATAGAGATAATAGACTTTCTACATCCAGATGATTTAGGTTTTTTCACTCCAGAAGAAGCTTATGAGATTTGGAGATCAAGGGTTTCTCAAAGACCTTTGGTGATTGGAGTCAATGAGAAAATAGCTAAAATGAACCTTGATAGAGATATAGGAAATATCATGTTGAGCATAGATAGAACAGGTGTTAATGTTTTAGATTTAAGTTCAAATTTAGGATTGATTAGAGGAGTCGCTAAAGTGTGGGCTGAAGAATACAAAAAGACCAAAAGCACTAAAGTGTCCTTTCTTACTTATCCCTTAAATAAAACTCTTCACTCTGAATTCTTTAATTTTCCTCAGTCGATTACGGCAGATGAATTAGATTTAGCGCTGTATGTATCTGATACTGGTAATAACAGGATTATAGGGCTAGAGAGTAATGGAATGTTATTAGATGTTATTGGAGATGGGACTGCGGGTTATAGAGATGGTCACATTGCCCAAGCCAAATTTAATAAACCTCATGGAATAGTTTTTGACAGTAATGAGCGGGTACTTTATGTAGCGGACACGTATAATCATGTAATAAGAAAAGTAGATTTTTCTAATTACCAGGTTTCTACATTTTTAGGAACGGGAGAAGCGGCTGTCATACTTGACAAGGAGATTAGACTGAAAGAAAAAGCACTCGCTTTTCCTCTGTCATTGGAGTTGAAAAACGGGTTTTTATACGTTTCTATGGTAAATCAGAGCCAGATTTATAAGGTCGAATTGGCTACGGGAGCTGGGGTTAGAATTGCAGGCACTAGTTCTTCTGTCAGCCAAGATGGAAAAATTGAGGAAGCGTCACTAGCACACCCAAATTCTATGTGTTTCAAGGATGAAAAATTATATTTATTAGAAAGAAAAATACCACGAGTGAGATGTCTGGATAAGAAATCCATAAAGACAATCTATCAGGAAGAACTGGAAGATTCGATCCAGCTTAGTTTTCCAGGATCAATTCATTCTATTGGTAATTCTATTTATATATTAGATAGCTTTAATCATAGTGTAAGAAAATTAACTGATGAGGGTTTATCGCATGTTACAGGTTCAGTAAAGGGATTTAAAGATGGGAGCTTGAAAGAGGCTCGATTTAACGCTCCTATAGATTTGTGTACACTTAATGGAAACATCTATGTTTTAGATGCACTTAACAGTGCCATTAGAATAGTAAACCCTAAATCTGAATCCGTTTCTACTTTAAAGCTAGAGGGGATTGTTGATCTTTATGGACCGTTATCCATAAATAAGCTAGAATCTAAAGAGACAGTTGCATATGCTATGAAAGGTCAAAATTTAGTAGCTCTTAAAATCGAACTTCCAGAAGGAGAGGCTATAGGAGATTCAGGGATAGAAATAGAAAATCAAACAGGTTCGATAGGAGAGGTGATTAGCACAGATGCTGTTAATGGTATAATCTTAATAGCTGTAGATGTTGAAGATTTTTCGGAAACTACCTATTTGTCTTTAAAATTTGAGTCCACTTTAATAGAAGTTCCTAATCATAAGAAGCTCTATACTGTTAAGTCATTGATTAAATACGAGGAGAGTAGCGATAGGTCTAAATTGGGAAATGCGTTACTCAAGCTCTAAAAGCCTTCTATTTCGTTTAATTGAATAGCTGATAAATCAAAATCAGGATTTAGTTGTAAGGCTTTTTTAAAGTCAGATCGGGCTTCAGCATATCTGCCTAAATTCTTATGACATAATCCTCGGTTATGGTAAGCTTCTGTATACTCGGGGTTATTCAAAATACTTTGACTGAATTTTAAAGTAGCCTGTTCGTATTGATCGGCAAAAACGAGTAGCAAATATCCCTGATTGAACTGTGCTAAAAATGAAAAGGGATCAATTTCTAAAATTCTATCATACCTTTTCATAGCTTCATCAAACTTGCCAGAGTTTTGAAGGAAAATAGCTAGATTATAATGTGCTTCTATTCTTTCAGGTTGAAGATAAATAGCAGACTTATAGTACTGAATAGCCAGAGAGTCATTTTTAGCAGCATGTAAGTTACCCAGTCTCATATAGGCATCGTAAAAATTGGGGTCAAGCTCTATAGAGGTTTGATAACTGCTAATAGCAAGAGCAGAGTCACCTTTAGCCCTCCTAAGCTCAAAAGTTAGTCCTTTCATGAAATAGGCATCAGGAAGTTGTTTGTCTAGCATTAATGCGGAGTCTACCAATTGAATACACTCGTCATAGTTGTCTAAGAGTTGTTGGATCTGTGCTAGTTTAACATAACAGTTGGCATTTTCAGGGTTTTCTTTAATACAGAGTCTGTATGCTTTATTAGCATTTTCTGCATTGTTTTTAATTTGAAGATTCGAGAAAAGGATATTTCCTTTTAAATAGTAATCCTCATCTGTGGCAGAAATAGCCATTTTTTGATTTAAATCATTTATGGCTAAGTCAAATTCTCCATTTTTATATAAAGTTTTGGCCCTTTTAGATAGTGCTTCCGCATTCTTTGGTTCTTTCTCAAGGAGCGTATTTAGACTGTCTAAGTCTGAAGTAAACTCCATTAGAGGAGAGGTGTTAGGTATGTTTTCTCCGCAGGAGAAGAGTAGGATAGAAAAAAATATTAGGAGCGCTTTATTCATGGGTCTAAAATAAAAAAGTCTCTGATGAACTATCAGAGACTTTCGATAATTTAATTATAAAAATATCAGTTATTAAGAGTTTCTTTAATTTTGTTCTCTATTTCATCTGATAATTCAGGGTTGTCAGAGATTAAACTTTTAACTGTATCTCTTCCTTGGCCTAATTTCGTTTCGCCATAGCTAAACCAAGAACCACTCTTGTTTACTATATTCATATCTACAGCTAAATCCAGTATTTCTCCAGATTTTGAAATTCCTTCACCGTACATAATGTCGAACTCAGCCTTTCTGAAAGGAGGTGCTACTTTATTTTTAACAACTTTGACTCTTGTTCTATTTCCTATTACGTTGTCACCATCTTTTATTTGAGTAGATCTTCTTATATCGATACGTACAGATGCGTAAAATTTCAAAGCATTTCCACCAGTGGTCGTTTCAGGATTCCCGAACATTACACCAATTTTCTCTCTTAGTTGGTTAATGAAGATACAACAACAACCTGTTTTACTAATAGAACCAGTTAGTTTTCTTAAAGCTTTAGACATTAGTCTAGCCTGCAGACCCATTTGAGAATCACCCATCTCACCTTCGATTTCTGCTCTTGGAGTAAGGGCAGCTACAGAATCTACAACTAAAATATCGATAGCTCCACTTCGAATAAGATTATCAGCTATTTCTAGGGCTTGCTCACCATTGTCTGGCTGAGAAATAAGTAAGTTTTCTGTATCAACGCCTAATTTTTCAGCGTAAAATTTGTCAAAAGCATGCTCTGCATCTATGAAAGCAGCAATTCCTCCTGCTTTTTGAGCCTCAGCTATGGCATGAATAGCTAAAGTTGTTTTCCCAGAAGATTCAGGTCCATAAATCTCAATTACACGTCCTTTAGGAAAACCACCTATTCCTAGCGCTAAATCTAATGTTAAAGATCCTGTAGAAATGCATTCCATTTCTTCCACGGCTTCATCACCAAGTTTCATTACAGTTCCCTTTCCATAAGTTTTATCTATTTTGTCAAGAGTAAGCTGTAAAGCCTTTAATTTTTCTTTTTGTAGTTCTTCCGCCATGTTTTTAATTTTTTGCTAAGGTATAATTTATAGAACGTAATCTATTTGAGTAGTTATAAAAAACCTTACACATCTAGTATCTGTTTTGCGTGTTCTTTCGTTTTTACTTTCTCTATAATGTTGGTTATAATTTGGTTTTCGTCTATGACAAATGTAGTTCTATGAATACCGTCATATTCTTTTCCCATGAATTTTTTAAGTCCCCAAACACCATAAGCATTAAGCATCGTCTTGTCTTCATCAGCTAGTAAATCGAAAGGCAGATTTTGCTTTGCAATAAATTTCTCGTGTTTTGCAACGCTGTCAGCACTTACTCCTAAAATTTCATACCCTTTGTCAGTAAACTCGGTATAATTGTCTCTTAAATTACATGCCTGCGCGGTGCATCCAGGCGTATTGTCTTTTGGGTAAAAGTAAATGACTAGTTTTTTTCCTTTGAATTGATTTAGCTCAACCATTCTGTCGGATTGATTCTTGACCTTAAATTCAGGAGCAGAATCTCCAATTTTTAAATGTTTCATGTTTCATTTTGCTCAAAGTAACAACGTATAATTTTAACAACTGTGGCCTTTCTGTAACTAGGCGCCTAAATAATTAATCATTTAGATTAAAGATTCATCGTTATCAATTAACCTCTGTTATTTCTTATAATATTAGCTGAATTTTTTGTAACTGCTATGATAAGTTTCATTTTTTTGAGATTGACCAGTTAGAAGGTTAGAGGCAGATTATATGTTATACAATTCTTTTTATCTAAAGCTTTTATTCGCTTCTTTTGTAGAGGATGGAGAGAGTAACCAAATTTGTTCAAGTCATAGTTCCTTTGAGTTTAAAGGGAGAGTTAACTTATAGGGTTCCAAATGAATGGAATGATTTAGTTTTAGTTGGACAGCGAGTAATTGTTCAAATAGGCAGAACAAAACTGTATACTGCGCTCATTTCTGCTATTCATGAGACAGCTCCTTTGGATTATCAAGTGAAGTATATAGATTATCTGCTTGATGAGGAGCCTATAGTGACTCAAGGTCAACTAAAATTTTGGTCTTGGATTAGTACGTATTATATGTGTTCAATAGGGGAGGTGATGAATGCAGCTTTACCTGGCAGTTTCAAACTAGCGAGTGAAACTCAAATTGTATTGGCCTCTTCTGATAGACCTGACTATGAAGGTTTGAATTCCAAAGAAGTGAAGATTGTAGAGGCGCTAGAGGCCACTGAATCTTTATACCTAAAAGACATAAGTACGATATTAGATATAAAGACTGTAATGCCTGTTATAAATGGGCTAGTGAAAAAAGGTCTCATAGTAACTTTGGAAGAACTTAAAGAGAGGGTTAAGCCTAAGTTAAAAAGTTATGTAGAGTTCACTGATTATTCTGTTTTAGATTCTAATAGAATGGAAATATTAGATGATTTGCAACGCAGAGCTTTTAAGCAGTTAGAGTTATTTATGACCTTTCTTAAAATGCAGGACGATAAAAAGGGCTTAGTTACAAAAAAAGACCTTTTGGAATATTCAGGGATTTCAGACTCTACTCTTAATGCTCTAAGAGAAAAAAATATTTTACGCGTTACTAAAAAAGAAATCTCCAGAATAGATGCACACGGAGTTAAGGAGGTAAGGGCTATTTTAAGTGAGGCTCAGTCTGTTGCTTTAAAGAGTATTAGGTCGGTTTTTGAAGAAAAAGACACCTGCCTTTTACATGGAGTAACATCTTCAGGTAAAACTGAGGTATACTGCGAGTTAATAGAAGAGCAGATTTCACAAAACAGAACAGTACTTTTCTTGGTTCCTGAAATAGCTCTTACTACTCAGCTCATTGGCAGATTAAGAAAAAGGTTTGGTGATATTGTTGGAGTATTTCATTCTAAATTCAATCAAGGACAACGTTCTGAAGTTTGGAATGATTCTTTAAAGTCATCTGGAGAACGTTTTAAAATTTTCATAGGTGCGCGATCGGCACTTTTTTTACCACTTAAAAGACTTGGCCTAATAATAGTAGACGAGGAACATGACGCCTCCTTTAAGCAGTATGATCCTGCGCCTAGGTATAATGCTCGAGATTTATCTTTAGTCCTGGCTCATATTTATAAGGCTAAAACAATTCTAGGGAGTGCCACACCTTCCATAGAAAGCTACTATAACGCTCAATCTGGCAAGTATGGTTTGGTGGAGTTGAATGAGCGGTTTGGTAAGGTTTCGCTTCCGAAAATATCTACAGTAGACTTAAGAAATGAAATTAAAAATAAAACCATAAAAGAGGAATTCTCTTCAGTTCTACTTGATGAAATGTCTAAAACATTGAAAAAGGGAGAGCAAGTAATTTTATTTCAGAATAGAAGGGGGTATTCTCCTGTATGGCAGTGTGTTACTTGCGGAAACGTGCCGCAGTGTGTGAGGTGTGATGTTAGTCTAACCTATCATAAGCCTATAAACTCATTAAAGTGTCATTACTGTGGTTATCAACTTTCTCCAGCCCCTCAGGAGTGCGATGTCTGTAGCAGTAACACTTATAAAATGGTTGGGTTCGGGACTCAGAAGTTAGAAGAGAACTTGGGTGATGAGTTTCCTGAGGCTCAAGTTCAGAGAATGGATTTTGACACTACCAGGACTAAAAATAGTTATGAGACGATCATTGAGGAGTTAGAAACAGGGTATACCGATATCTTAGTCGGAACCCAAATGGTAAGTAAAGGACTCGATTTTAAAAATGTTGGTTTAGTTGGCGTTGTACAGGCTGACCAGATGCTTAGGTTTCCTGATTTCAGGGCTTTTGAACGTTCCTTTCAGTTAATGACTCAGGTAGCGGGTAGGGCAGGAAGAAGGGAAAAGGAAGGAAAAGTAGTGATCCAAACGTATTATCCTGATCATAGAATTATACAGAGCGTCATTAAGCATGATTTCTTAGGGTTCTACAATACAGAATTACTAGAGAGAAGAAAGTATAGTTATCCTCCTTTTTCGAGACTAATAAGACTGACAGTTAGACATAAAAAAATAGAGGAAGTGAATAGCCTTTCTAAGGAGTTGGTTTATGATTTAAAAGGTGTTTTTAGAGAAATGGTCCTTGGTCCTGAGTTTCCTGCTGTGATCAGAATTCAGAATATGTATTTGAAGAATATTCTTATAAAATTTGACAGAGAACATTCTCCCGCGGTAGTAAAAGCGGAACTGACTAAAATTTTAGATAGGTTTAAGTCTGATAGAGGTAAGTCTTCTTTTAGAATTAAAATAGACGTAGATCCAGCTTAAATCTATTCTTGGTCATGCTCTTTTTCTATGTCTTTAAATTCACGCGCTACCAATAGATAAAACACTATGAAGATGGCAGTGCAAATGCACGCATAAACCCAATGCTTGTTATCTATAGGCACATCCATAGAGTTATTTCCTAGCTGCATGGCACGCAGATTTACTCTTTTCATCATGAAAAGGCTGATACCAAAAACAACCATGGCCAATAAAGCTCCTATGTGAAATGTCTTACTCATCTAGGTAAGTAAAAGTAGAAAATAATTTCCCCACAATTGATTCAGAACGAAAAAAAAGCTCAATCAAATATGTTGTATTTGATTGAGCTTTAAAATCTCTTATTAATAAGAGCACATTAAGATAATTAAAGATATTTTGGCTACTTAATTATAAGTCTTTGTGTACCGACAGATACACCATTATTGCTAATGTTAACTAAGTAAATTCCACTAGCCAATTCCGAGGAGTCAACAAAAATAGTTCCTGCAGATCGGTCAATTGTTTCTGTCAATACGACTGTACCCGTTGAGCTTAATAGAGAGAACTCAGCAGTATTAAAGTCCTTAAGTAAGTAGTCTATTCTAGTCTCACTTTCTGAAGGATTAGGATAAGGCGTACTAATAAAGTTTACTTTTCCAGCTGCATTTTCTTCTATAGAATTCCATAACTCACAATCATCTGTAGATGTCGCACCAAAACAGTAACCTATATCTTTATAATTAGTAAAACTCTCCGATTGGTCATAAAAAGAATGTCTAATTACAGTTCCTCCTTCTTCGTCAGATTTGTAGTATCCAGCAAATCCTTGTTGAGAAAAATCCTCACTTAAACCGTGCTCAACAAATTGACCTGGCGCCACCGCTAGGCCTTGAGAACCATCTGTAGTGCCATATGGGTAACATAAGTTCCAGCAGTATTTATATTCCATATTTGAAGGCTCTTGACTTTCTACTGTCCACCTTACGAAAACTGTCCCGTTAAATGTGGTAGAGTTAGTGAAATCAATGTAGCCAATTAGTTCAGCTGTATTACCGTCTATAGGTAATACTCCTGATTGATTTCCTAGTCCTTCCAACGAAAACTGTTGGCTAAAAGCCGAGAGAGGAATTAGTAGTAGACAAAGTAAAATATTCTTCATGTTTTTTTATTTAAAGGTATACATTATGTCTCTTAAGAGAAAATTCTTCAAAGATTATTATTGGAGTCTTAGATTTAGTTTCTACTGCCGAAAATACTGCTTCCAACTCGTATCATAGTGGTTCCCTCTGCAATGGCTAGCTTATAGTCACCACTCATACCCATAGATATTTCTGAAAAAGACGAGTCACTATTAAAGTAAGAAGTCTTAATGAGATTAAAGGCCTTTTTAAGCGTTGCAAATTCTTTAGAGACTACGTCTTCATTGTCTGTGAAGGTAGCCATTCCCATGAGGCCAGTTATTCTTGTGTTTGAAAAATCGTCCATTGTACTCGCTATGAATGAAGATAATTTTTCTACCGGGATTCCGAATTTAGACTCTTCTTTAGCTATATGAACTTGAATTAGGATATCTTGAGTTTTGCCCATAGCTTGGGCTCTTTTGTCAATTTCAGCGATTAACTTTAAACTATCTACTGAATGAATTAGATGGGTGTAACGAATGACTTGTTTGACCTTTTTGCTTTGCAAATGTCCAATGAAGTGCCATTTTATATCTTCAGGTAAGTTGGGACATTTCTCAAGAATTTCTTGAGCTTTGTTTTCCCCAAAATGTCTCTGCCCAGCATCATAAGCTTCCTTTAATAAGGAGAGCGGTTTGGTTTTTGAAACAGCTACTAAAAGAACATTATTTGGGATGGATTCTATAATTCTAGAAAGATCCTTTTTTATATCACTCATCAGAGATGTCGAATATGGTTAGTCCACTTCTTAATTTAGGTTCTATATATGTGCTTTTCGGAGGCATGTATTCATCTGCATCTGCTACAGTTCTCAATTCTTTAAATGTAACTGGTGCCAGTAGAAAAAGGATATCATTTCCATTATCTATTGAATTGGTTAGCTCGTTTAAGTCGTTTTTAGCAGGAATAAACTTGACCCTCTTATCATTTTTCAGGTCAGTAATTCCCATAATCGGATCAAGAATTTGCCGCGATAATTTTTCAGCATCTATACTGTCTTTAGGGGAATTAGAGTCTAAAGATTTTAGTTTAAACTTAGTCCAGCCAGTTCCGAAATAATACATGTGTACTTCTCCATCTTTGGGCGAAAAAGGATCTCCAGAAATGTGAGATAAATCGAATTTGGCGTTTATGTCATTGATGATTTTGTCGGTTTCGGTTTTGTCAAACCCTCGAATCATTCTATGGAAACCAAAGATTTCCATTTCATCTTCTTGAGCAAGCATAGCCATAAACCAGTTGCTGTTTGCGTCAGGATTAGTATTATTTCTATTCTTAGATAAGTTAACAGAACTAGCAGACCTATGATGTCCATCTGCTATGTATAGAGCTTCTACTTTTTCGAAACTTTTTTGGAAATTTATAATATCCTCTTCTGTGGATAGTATCCAAAGGGAATGTCTTATTGAATCAGTGGTAGTAAAGTCATAAACAGGTGAAGCTGTTTTGGCTTTTTTGATTAACTCTGCGGTCTCTTCATTTTTAGAATAGGAGAGGAGAACAGGCTCAGCATTAAAATCCACAGCGTCTAAATATTCAGTAAATAGCTTTTCTCTATTACGGATAGTAGCTTCATGAATTTTTATGCTTTTATCCTGATACTCCTGAACAGAAACACTGGCGATAATTCCTGTGTATGAATTTGTGGGAGTTGTTTGAGTGTAGATGTAAATGCTATCCTCATTATCTTTTATGAATACCTTCCTGTCTAAGAATTCTGCATATTTGCTTTTAACTTTGGAGAACATTCCTTTAGTACCTCCATCAGCCTTTATCTCTTCATTATAATCAGGATTAATGATGTGAATAAAGGTGAAAGGGTTGGAATCAAGTTTTTCTCTTAATTTCTCCTTGCTATAAGACACATAAGACCTAGAAGCTACTAAATGTACCTTATCATTTACTGGTCTTACGGCTTTAAAAGGTTTTATTCTAGCCATGAATTTACAGTTAAGCTGGCTGTAATATACTTAAAATTTGATCTGCCAGTTCTACTCCGATACGGTCCTGCGCTTCAGAGGTAGCCGCTCCTACATGAGGTGTGCTAGCTAGTTTCTCGTGTTTTAATAAATCTTCTCGAGGAGTAGGCTCATTTTCAAATACGTCTAGAGCAGCAAATTTTACTTTGCCCGTATTTAAAGCTTCAATTAAATCATGTTCGTTAATAACACCTCCTCTAGCTGCATTTATTAAACAGACACCATCTTTCATTTGAGAGATTTCATTTTTGGTGATTACTGCAGAACCATTTTCCTGTTTTGGCACATGTATAGAGATGAAGTCTGAGGTAGAAATAATCTCGTCAAAGGATACCATAGGAACGTTCACATTCACTACTCCAGCGCCTTCTATGTTCCATTGCACCGCTCCATCTGAAGAACTCCTGTCATGTGCTAAAACTTTCATTCCAGCTCCTAACGCATAAGTAGCAGTGGACTTTCCTATTCTCCCAAAACCAATAATACCTAGTGTTTTACCTCTAAGTTCCGAGCCTTTAGCATACTTCTTTTTTAGAACTTTAAATTCAGATGCTCCTTTAGCAGGCATTTCTCTATTGCTGTCAAATGTATTTCTTGCTAATGAGTATAGGTGAGCCATAACCAATTCGGCCACACTTTGGCTAGATGCAGCAGGGGTGTTAAATACGTCCAAGCCTTTATCTCTTCCATACTGCACATCGATATTATCCATGCCTACTCCACCTCTTCCGATAAATTTTAAGTCTGGACAGGCGTCTATAATGTCTTGTCTAACTTTGGTGGCACTTCTCACTAGAATCCCCACATAACCTATTTCATTAATCTTCGAGATTAGTTGATCTTGAGGGATGAATTCTGTATGAATTTCTATTCCTGCAGCTTCTAGCTTGGCTATTCCTGAAGCGCTTATTCCATCGTTGGCTAATACTTTCATGTTTTTTTTTATGCAGTTACTGTGGCTAGTTCTTTCATTACGTTAACTAATGCTTGTACACTAGAAAGAGGAAGGGCGTTGTAAATCGAAGCTCTGTATCCTCCTACAGACCTATGTCCCTTAATTCCGTTAATGTTAGCTTTACTCCACATTTCATCAAACTTAGCCTGAAATGAGGCATCTGTTAATGTGAAGGTTACATTCATTTTAGACCTGCTATTTACATGAGCATATCCTTTAAATAGAGGGTTTTCGTCTATTTCTTTATAAAGTAACTCAGCTTTTTGATTATTGATTATCTCAATAGCTTTAACTCCTCCTAAGTCTTTTAGCCATTCTAGCATTAGCATAGATGTATAAATAGCAAAAACTGGAGGTGTGTTGAACATCGAGTCTTTTTCTATGTGCACCGACAGGTCTAAATAAGAAGGGATGTTTCTTCCTGTTTTTCCTAGAAGTTTTTTTTCTACGATGTATAAAACAGTTCCTGCTGGTCCCATGTTCTTCTGGGCGCCTGCATAGATTAATGCGAAATCTGACACATTAATTTCTCTACTAAATATATCACTACTCATGTCACAGATTAATGGGCACTCCGAAGTAGGTATAGTCTGCCACTGTGCTCCATAAATCGTGTTATTAGATGTGAAATGAAAAAAGTCAGCATCTGACGGGATAGAATAATCTAACATTAGCTCAGTGTATCCGTTTTCTTTTCCAGACGCCACTACATCTACATTTCCCAATAACTTGGCCTCTTTAATAGCTTTAGAACTCCATGTGCCGCTATCATGGTAGGCGCCTTTTCCGTTTTCTTTCAGGAAATTAAACGCTGCGGTATAAAATCCGAGACTAGCTCCTCCTTGAAGAAAAAGTACTTCGTGAGTATCAGGGACATTTAAAAGCTCTTTTACTAAGCCTCTGGCGTTGTCCATTACTTCTATGAATGGCTTACTTCTGTGACTTATCTCTATCAAAGAAAGTCCTATTCCATTAAAGTCTTTTACTGATTCTGAGGCTTTTTGCAACACTTCCTGAGGAAGAATACAAGGGCCTGCGCTGAAATTATGTACCATGAGCTGTTAGCTTTTAATTCATTACAAACTTCCAAATAATAATTGGTTCTGATGTTAGGATAATGATAATAATTTTATAAACTTTTATGTTTATAAACCAAGGCATTCAAGTGCTTTGGTTTTATATCTATCTAATTTGAACAATAGCTCTAAATCTTCAGCTATGAGCTTGTTTTTCAGTAGTGCCGAGTATTCCGCTATTATTTCCAGTCTGTTGTCCTCGTAGGATATTATGCCTAAAGCTTTTATGGTTTCGGTTTTCGACAATACCTCTTGACTAATTAATTTTTTGACCGCCAAAATTCGATCACTTTCAAAAACTATAGTCTCTAGTTCTTTAATCTCTTTTTGGTTCAGGTTATTCGTGGATTTATATCTACTGGTAATAATAAATAGGGCTTCTAACGGATTCTTAGAATGGTTCTCTGCCATAGTTAAAGAATCTACATACTCTAATGGTAAATCGAAGACTGACTCGGGCAAAATCCGCCATTCTTCAGAAATGAATTTAAGATTGAATTTTTGAGCTTTATTTTGTTTAACTGCCAAATCTAATTCTAGCAACACTTGTTCCGTAGAGTCCGCTATTTGGAAATAGCCTTTGCTTTGATTGGGGAAGTAGAACTCTCCATCACTGATAAGTGAATTTGTTTCTAGTTGAGTATTTATTTTAACAAAAAAAGGAATAGAATCAGAAGAGGTAATTACAATACTACCTTGACCTATAATATGGGATATGACAGAGCTTAGAAGTACTGTTGTTAAAACAAGAATATAGTTTTGAATGGTTTTCAAAATTTGGTTTTCTCTTTTCAATGAAATAATCGCACCAAAGCTACTCCAAAGTGATTTTATTTGTTTGTCTTTTGCTCTACTCTTTGTTGTAGAATTTTTATCATTCCTCTAGAAGGTAGTTTGCGTAGCAATACTTTCAACATATTATGTTCTCCAAAACCAAATGATTTAGGGATAAACCAAATAATAATTACATAAGAGAGCCCAAGCGATAAAGTACCAACCAATATATTAACGAATACTGGAAACCCTAAATGATTTAATCCAATCTTAGTTAGGAGGCATAGGCCTAGCGTGAGAGTAGCTACTATTAATGGACCTATGATGAGTTTTAATATCTCTGATAGCTTAACTTTTAGAATACGAAGTGTAAGTGCGGTCATCAATATGAACTGAATGAATACAGCCAAGACTAGCGCTATGGCTACTCCTGTTAAACCAAGGTCGAGCGATTTAACGAAAGAGACTTCGCTTAGAGCTATCCAAACGAATAAGGAGATAGCTAAAAAGTAAATAAACTTTATAAATGCCCCGATGTAAACTCTATCAAGCGCCCTTATCACTGCGTCAGAAAGTTTGATTATAGTTCTCATAAAGAGTCCTATAAATAGTATTTGTACCACTGGAATGGCTCCTAAGTATTTATCCCCTAGCAATATAAGTACGACTTCTTCTGAGAATATGACTAGAAAAACGGATGAGGGCAATGAAATAGTAGCTAAAACTGAAAAAGCACTTCGGTAAGCAAATTTTAGTTTTGAGGTTTGGTCCTGTATCATACTTAGCCCGCTAAACATAACACTATCGGATAGTTTTCCAATAATGGTAATAGGATAGCTCATTACTTTTAGTGATTGGTCATACACTCCAGTTTCTCCCCAGTTATTTCCAGCTGCTGAATCTGTCGCGGCATATCTAGAAACTAAGAACACATCAATTTTAGAACTTAAGTAATTGAAAAATGTAAAAAGAGTGCTTCCTCCTCCATACCTAATTAACGATTTAGCTTTTTTAATGCTACTTAATGGCTCTAGCTTTATTGGATGGAAATACCAGTAACAGATGGTCATAATTAAGCTCTGAGATAAAAGGGCTAAAGCATATGCCCAAACCTCAAACTCTAAATAGGCCAGTGTTAGCCCAACAATCATCAGCCCTACCAGCATTCCTATAGTCACAGAAATGAAGAGTTGTTTGAACATTAGCTTTTTTAGCAGCAGTGATTTGGGAATAATACTAATAGCAGAAATAATAAAACTGAGCCCTATTACTCTTAATAATGGACTTAGTCCATCGTCATGGTAGTAATGCGCTATATGGGGCGCTGATATCCATAGGAAAGAGAAGAAAAGAATTCCTAACACAGCCGAAAGATAAAAACTTCCTGAGATTTCAGATTTAGTGATTTCTTTTTTTTGAATAATAGCGGGCCCGATTCCTATTTGGGCAAAAATATCAATAAATCCAGTGATGATAAGGACTATAGCCATAATCCCAAATGATTCTTTGGAAATTAGCCGAGCCAGAAGGGCGTTAAAAATTAGCTGAATAACACTCTGAACGATGACGTTTATGCTTTGCCATCCGAAAGCATTCATTATCTTTTTTTCTTGACTCAAGTGGCTGGTGACTTTTAGCTAAAGTAGCAGGAACAGTTAATAGGAGAGAGGGTAGTGGAACTGTTTATACATTATTTAATGTTAAAACTGTGGACTGTCATAAATGAGCAGTTCTATTTAACTTAAATGAGATTATTGAGGAATAAAAAAGCCCGTTCATTGCAGTGAAAGGGCTTTTTTTATAGGTATATGTCTAGAGTTACTTGGCTATGTTTATAGCTCTAGTTTCTCTAATTACAGTGACTTTTACCTGGCCAGGGTAAGTCATTTCTTCTTGAATTTTTTGGGAGATATCAAATGAAAGTTGATTTGCTTGAGCATCAGTAACTCTCTCACTTTCTACTAACACTCTTAATTCTCTACCTGCTTGGATGGCGTAGGACTTGCTTACTCCTTCGTATCCTAAAGCTAAGTTTTCTAAATCTTTTAATCGTTGGATGTAAGACTCTACTACTTCTCTTCTAGCCCCAGGACGAGCTCCTGATATAGCATCACAAACCTGAACTATAGGAGAAATCATATACTTCATTTCGATTTCATCGTGGTGAGCACCTATAGCGTTGCAAACCTCTGGATTCTCTCCATACTTCTCAGCTAGCTTCATTCCGAGAATAGCATGCGGTAATTCTGACTCCTCATCAGAAACTTTTCCGATATCATGAAGTAAGCCAGCTCTTTTTGCTAGCTTGGTGTTTATGCCTAGTTCTGCAGCCATAGTAGCACACAAGTTCGAGACTTCCCTAGAATGCTGAAGAAGGTTTTGTCCGTATGAAGAACGGTATTTCATTCTTCCCACCATTCTGACGAGTTCATTTTTAAGGCCATGTATTCCTAAATCAATACAAGTTCTTTTTCCTATCTCGGCTATTTCTTCTTCTATATTTTTTGTAGTCTTTTTTACTACTTCTTCTATTCTAGCAGGGTGGATTCTTCCATCAGAGACTAATTGATGAATAGAAAGACGAGCGATCTCCCTCCTTACAGGGTCAAAGCAACTTAGTATAATAGCTTCTGGTGTATCATCTACTATGAATTCTACTCCAGTAGCAGCTTCTAGAGCTCTAATATTTCTTCCTTCTCTACCTATAATCCTACCCTTGATATCGTCACTTTCTATATTGAATACAGAGACCGAATTTTCTACAGCATGCTCTGTAGCCACTCTTTGGATAGATTGAATAACTATTTTCTTAGCTTCTGTGTTGGCTTTTAATTTAGCCTCGTCTAAGATTGCTTGAATTTGTTCTGATGCTTGAGCTCTTGCTTTGTCTTTAAGCTGCTCTCCTAGTTGAGTTTTAGCTTCCTCAGCAGAAAGTCCACTGATGTCCTCTAAAAGTGTCACTGCCTTCTGTCTAGTACTCTCTAGTTCGCTTTGTTTAGTTTTTACAGCAGTAATCTGATTATCCAGGTCTTTCTGAATTCGATCAGTATTGTTTTGAGCTCTTTTCTGGTGCTCTAAATCTTTGTTGAGTTTAGTTTCTTTACTCTTTACTCTATCCTCTGCAGACTGTATTTTCCGAGTTCTGTCTTTTATAGCAATATCATGCTTTTCCTTCAGCTCTAAAAATCTCTCTTTAGCTCTTAGCTCCTTGTCTTTTCTTATAGTCTCTCCTTTAGCTTCTGCTTCAGCTATGAGAGCTTCTTTTTTCTTGGTGAGCGTGTTGGTGAATAAAAAGTATCCAATAACGGCTCCTACAAGTAGGCCTCCTATGCCTGCTACAACTTCTATCATGTTTTTTCCTTTATGGAAAATCGAAAAATTCCAAAGAAACTTAAACCAGTCCCTCAGATTTATGCACAAGCCTTTCTAGACTTGAAAGTAAATCTGAATCTACACTTGATTCTGCTGATGAGGAGCCTTTAGCAGCCTGTTTAACTGCCACTTGAAGTGCAGCCATAGCTATTAAATCTTGTTTATCCTGAACAGCATAATTCTCTTTTAATGAGGTGATAGTTTTGTCTAAATCTGCGGCTATGTTTTGGACCATAGCTTCATCTTTAACCGCTACTGTTAAGGGGTATTTCCGGCCTCCTATGCTTACCTTTATGGAAATATCTTCACTCATTAATTTTAGAGCTCTATTTAGTTATTTAGTAGTGTGAGACACTCGTCAATTTCTTCTATTAATCCTTCAATTTTCAGTTTAACTCCCTTTTTTATTTTAGGAGAAATAATTGAATTAGATTCATTTTTTTTATTGGTTAGAATTAATGATTTCTCATTTTCCATGGAAGTTACCTTCTCTTTTAACTCTTCTAACTCTAGTTCTTGTAAAATACACTTTTCTTTCAGAGCTACTTTCTCTGATCCTAAGGAATCTAAATTCTTCTCAAGTTTAATAAGTAATTCTTTTGGATTCATGTATGATAATAATCACTAACTATTCGATACTTACAAATGTAGTTAGTATCTGACCTATCCCCAAGTTTAAAAAATCATATTTATACTAAGTTCTGATAATAGGATTGTGGAAAGATTCTAAATCCTATTGAACAGGGAGATGTAAAAGGGATGAGTTTTGAATATGATACTTTCGGAGATGGTTAAATTTTTCTGTGTTGCAACGCTTGTTTTTGTTTTCCAGCAAGTTAGCTGTGCTCAAAGGATTTCTGATAGTCTAGGTTTTCGGAGCCCAGTAGATATCCCTATGCTTCTCAGTGGTAATTTCGGTGAATTTAGGTCGAATCATTTTCATACGGGAATAGACATTAAGACGAATGGAAAAACGGGGTTTCCGGTTTATGCCATAGCCGATGGGTGGGTAAGAAGAGTAAGAACTCAACCGTTTGGCTACGGTAAAGTACTTTATCTAGATCATTTTACTGGACACACAAGTGTATATGCTCACTTGAGTAGCTATAATGACTCCATTACTAATTTTCTGCACTTGGCCCAAAAAGTACTAAAACGAAATGAAGTAGATATTTCTCCTAATAAACATAGAATTCCTGTATTAAAAGGAGATTTAATAGGTTTTACAGGAAATACAGGGAGCAGTGGAGGGCCTCATTTACACTTTGAGGTAAGAACCTCTGATACTGAAAAACCTCTAAATCCGTTACTCCTAGGGTTTAAAGTGAGAGATGATGTGTTGCCTAGTATTAATGGTGTTTTAGTTGAACATTTTACAGACTCTGTAAGAGGGAAGGTTAACTCAACCAAGAGGTATTATGCGAAAGGATCAGCTGCTAAAAGAACAATAGGCAGCGTGGTTGAGTTATCCGATTCTTGTGGAATATCTGTTCATGCATTGGATTATTTGACAGGTTCTGGAAATAGCTGCGGTGTTTATAAAATAAATTTACTCATAGATGAAAAATTACACTACAGCATACAGCTAGATTCGCTCGACTTTTCAGTTGGTAGGTATATAAACGCGCATAAAAATTATGAGGTTTTTAAAAAAGAAAAAAGCAGTTTTCATAGGTGTTTTAGGATGCCTAATAATAAATTAGAAATTTATAACTCTGAGTTAAATGGTCTAGTTTCATTTAAGGATAATAAAACTCATACTGTGGTTATTAAAGTATGGGACGCAGCTATGAATTTAAGCGTGCTGACTTTCAAAGCAAAAGTAACTCAGTCAAAAAAAGCTTCTCTTTCGAGCGCTCATTCTTTTGTGAGATTTGATGAAGCAAACTCCATTGAGCATGAGGGGTGTTCATTTAAAATTCCTCCTTTCAGATTAACAAATGATGAGTTAATCTCAATAGAAAAGGTAAAATCGCCCTCTTATTCCTCTAGAAATTCATTCTACAAAATCGGGGATGAATTAATTCCTCTTCAGAACTCATGCATTCTCAGTATTAAACTCGATAGTCTAGGTGATTTAGATTCTACGAAATTATTTGTCTCTAGGTATAATCCTGAAAACGGAAGATACTATCCTAAAGGTGGAGAGTATAAAGATGGATGGGTTAGGACTAGAGTGAAGGAATTCGGTATATATACTATCAATTATGATGATAATGAGCCTATAGTCAAATTGAAGGGGGAAGCTAAATCCATTAGAGGAAATGGTATGATATATATATCCATTACAGATGATAATAGTGGAATAGCCTCTTATAATTTGCTGGTGAATGGTGAGTTTATACCGCTATACTATAATTATAAATCTGCTCTTTTAGAAGGGAAGTTGGAGAAGGAATTACTTCTAGAGGACGTCCTAAAGTATCATATAGAGGTTTCTGATGGACGTGGAAATACGATGATAACAGAGGGCGCTTTTTAGTTCTTTTTAAGAATTTTCACTTCGTACTCTTTTCTGCTTTTATTTGATAGCGAAGATGATCTCATCCAGGGATTTAAATCTTTTAATTCTTTGTAAGTTAAACCGAACTTCTCTGAAAATGTTACAAGGTCGCTTATAGTAGTATCTACTGTTACTAAATCAAACTCATACGGCTGATATAAATCTTTAGGCCGCACTCTGAAACCATACTTTCCTGCATTATTCATAATCTCTTTAACGGCAAGAATCCTATACACGTATCTGCTGGTTTCAGAGTTTAAATTTAAATCCCAATAATTGTCTTGGTTTTGGTTTCTTAGGTTCTTATTGACTCCTCCAGCACCCATGTTGTAGGAAGCAGCTACCAGAGCCCAGTCACTATATGTATTATAAGAATCTCTTAGATATGCACAAGCAGCTCTAGTTGATTTCTCTAGATGATTTCTCTCGTCTACATTATTATTTATTTCTAGTAAGTATGATTTTCCTGTGCTTTTCATGAACTGCCAGTACCCTTTCGCTCCTGCAGGTGAAGAAGCAGTTGTTAATCCACTTTCTATTAATGCTAAGTATTTTAGATCTTCAGGCATTCCTTCTTCCTCTAGTATTCTCTCTATAGTCGGGAACCATCTATTGGCTCTTTTCATCATTAGAAAAGTATTACTATGCCAATAGGTGTTCACTAGCAGTTCCCTGTCTAACTTCTCAGCTACATGAGTTTTTTTTAATGGAATTTCTTGTCCGCAAAATGTTAATCCTTTTGGTACGGCTAGAGAAAACACCTTGTAGTTTTCTGACACGTGATGCTCGTAGTGTTTGTCTTGAGCTTCCTCAGTGGTGCCTTGAACCATGAGATACGTCATGCCTCCTCCTAATAGGATAGCTATCGTGAATTTTAGAATATCTTTCAATTGAACCTTATTTCCAACAAATTTACCCCAGAAATAAGACGCAGTGAAATAGAATTAATAAAAATTGTTAGAAGGGAGAGACGAAGTCTTTGAAAACAATCCCTTCTAAGTCCTTTTTATTTCTCAGTAAACTAGCAAGTTTGATAGAGAAATCTTTAGAATCTTCAAGAAGTATAGACTCTTCGCTTTCTGGATGATAATAGTCAGAGCATTTGTATTGGAAATGAGTTTCATTTTCCAGAGCTAAAAAACCATGAGCTATTCCTATCGGAATGTAGAGACATTTTCCATCATCCGCAGAGAGTTCGTACTTCCCTGTTTTACCAAAAGTTGAAGAATTTTCTCTAATGTCTAGAAAAATATCTAAAGCCTTTCCTTTGGTTACTCTTACCAACTTAGCTTGGGCGTGAGGAGGTTTCTGGAAATGAAGTCCACGAAACACATTTTTATTTGACTGAGAATGGTTATCCTGAACGAAGGTTATGTCTTTATCAATAGACTGATGAAACTCTTTTTGATTAAAGCTTTCCAAGAAAAAACCTCGATCATCACAGTAAATTTGAGACTCTATTAGGAAAACACCATTTATATCTAATTCAGTAAATTTCAAGGATAATTTTAATTTGAGTTGAAAATAGAGTAAATGACAAGTAGACTGCTTAGTAAAGATAGAACCGGAGTTAAATCTCTTAAGATCTCCTGCGCTAACTGGGTTGTAGGTTCTACATATATAATGTCATTAGCTTGAACTACACTATTGGCATACTGAACTCCTTCTATGGTGCTTAAATCAAGCAAGTAAACTTTTATATCTCCTTTTTCTTTTCTTATTAGTTTGATCTTGTGTGCTTTTCCTCTAGAAGAGATTCCTCCAGTCATTGCTAATACTTCTATTACGCTTGTGTTGTTATTAGTAAGAGCCACAGTTCTAGCCGTGCCACCTGAGCCGGGGAAAACAATAACTCTGTTATTGATAACCTCTACCTGAACAAAAGGATCATTATAAAAAATCTCATACATAGCAGACAATGAATCCTGAGCCCCAGGAACTGTTAATCCTGTAATGTTCACTAAGCCCACGGTAGGAAGGTCTACCAAGCTATCAGGCCTTACTAAGTAATTTAGAGAAAATGATAGGTTTCTACTGGCGTTCGGTTGATTTCTATTTAGTTCTAATAGTTGGATTCCATTATTTGTAAATAGTCTAAAGTTCAGAATGTCATTAGGGGAAATAGTATACTCAGCCTCAGACTTAGCTATGAATGTATCATATTCATACTCTGTAGGAGTTTTAAACATAATGTCGCTATTAATAGTACATGATGAGGCTAATGTGGCTAAGAGGAGATAGCCTAAAATTTTGTTCATTTCATAAATTATAGGTCAAATTTAAGGATACTAAGCCCAGTTTTTGGTATAGTTTTGTACTTATGAATGATTTGCGTAGCAATAAGGTTTCTTTAAGGGCTATCGAGTCGAGTGATTCGGAAGTTTTATTCGATATAGAAAATGACACTTCAGGTTGGATTCAGTCCGATAATTTTCTTCCATTTAGTAAAGATGTGCTGAGTAAATACACTTCTGGTCAGCATGACTTAGTTAAATTTGGACAGTATCGATTTATGATTGAAAACTCCTTAGAGCCCGATCCAATTGGGTGTGTAGATTTATTCGATTATAATGCAGTTCACTCTAGGGCAGGGGTGGGGATTTATATTTTAGAAAGTCATCGAAATAAATCTTTTGGAAAAGAGGCGTTAGAGCTCTTAATTAGTTATTCTAAAGAACGATTAAACTTGAGAATGCTTCATTGTAGTATCTTGGATAATAATGAGACCAGTAAAAGATTATTTAACTCTCTGGGTTTTAGTGAAACTGGCATAAGGAATAATTGGTACTTGTCTAATGGTGCTTATAGAAATGTAATCCTCCTTCAAAAAGAGCTATGAAGTCACTCAAACCAATTGTGAATTTTTTCAGAGAGTTGTCCTACATCTATGGGCTTCGGCAAGTAGTCATCCATGCCCTTTGCAATAAATGGATTTTCAGTGTTGGAAACAGAAGTAGCTGTCATAGCTATAATAACAGGTTGGTCGTTTTGACTTAATAGTCTTCTTATTTGCCTAGTACATTCATATCCATCTAGGTTAGGCATTTGAATATCCATAAGGATTAAATCAAATATTTCTGATTTTATAAGCTTTATAGCCTCTTCTCCATCTACTGCAGCAGAGGCAGGAAGACCGAGCAGCTCTAACGATTTCAGAGCTACAGCTCTGTTTATAGAGTTGTCTTCTACTACTAAGATCTTTAGGGAAGAGCTAAGTGGACTAATTATAGGTTTTACTTTCTCACTTACTATCGCATTCGACTTCTCTTTTTTTCGCATTCGAGAAAGTCTAGTTTGCGTTTCTAGTGCTTTTTTCTCTAATGTTGTTTTTTTAGTACTTCCTTTGGGGTGCGATACAATGACGGAAAAAATAAAGGTTGACCCCTTGCCATAATCACTTTCAGCCCATATTTTCCCATTTAGTAATTCTGTTAATTTCTTACAGATAGACAATCCCAAACCTGTTCCTCCAAATTTTCTAGAAGTAGAGCTGTCAGCTTGAGTAAATGATTCGAAGATCGTCTCTAACTTTTTAGAGGGGATTCCAATGCCGGTATCTTTAATAGAGAAAGTTAACTCAGAATAATCATCTTCAACTTCAGTCTGCCTGACATCTAAAATAATTTTTCCGTTTTCTGTAAACTTGATGGCATTTCCTATCAGGTTTGTAAGTATTTGACGAATTTTAAGTTCGTCTGATTTAATTATTTCAGGGATGTCTTTGTCTAGATGGCTTAAAAGATCTAATCCCTTAGATATAGCTGTCGGTGAGAGGATTTTCAGCACTTGATTTACGAGTTCATTCAGAGAGAAATCTACGTCCTCTACTTGGGATTTTCCAGATTCAAGTTTACTAAAGTCTAAGATCTCATTGATAACATCCAAGAGGTTCTGAGCACTCGTTTTTATTGCGCCCACAGAGTCTTTTTGTTCTGAATCTAGCTTGCCTTGGGATAGTATGTGAGCCATTCCTATTACTCCGTTGAGCGGAGTCCTTATTTCATGACTCATGTTAGCTAAAAATTCAGATTTTGTCTTATCTGATTGTATTAGTTTTTTATTAGTAGATATCAATTTTTGATGGCTCTCTCTTAATTTATTTAGTGCTGGTTTAATCACAAAAAATATTTCAATCAAGAGCACTAAAATCATTATTCCTGATAAGACAAGTTCTAGCTTTTTTAATTGAGATATTTTAGCCGAGTTTTCTTTTTCAAAAGAGAATACCACCTCGTTTAGGATTTGGCTATAATCTTCAGATTGGACTAGAATCTCTGTGAGATTTTTAGCGTCTGAATTTTCTAAGGTAAGCGTGTTTTGAACCGCCAATTCCAGTCTGTTTAAATTCTTGGAAGCAGAAAGTAATAGTCTCTTGGCTTTTTTAGTATTGTCCCCATTCAAATTGTATTTTGGGTTTCCGTAAGTTAAGGCCTTATGCCTGTCAGAAGTTTTCCGAATAGCTTTTTTTAGTTCAATTTCAGAGTTTTTTGTAGATAGAGAATCAGATCTTTCTGAATGGATTTTCAAGGCGAACTTGGCTACTTCGTTGGCTACAGATGACTGATAACTTGCCAAAGAGATTTTATTCCCATCGTTAGTTTGACTATCCAGATGTGATCTAATAATCACTTGGGACACTACTGTTACTGCTATGATCGTAATAACTAATAGGGTGTAATATCTTTTGTAATTTATATTCTTCATCTGAATCTCACAGAGAGTAAATATACAGCACCTCAAAGAAAATCATAGAATAAATTTGCTATAGTTCCACTAGCTCTCGGAATTTGGCTATTGCGGATCTCAGCCTGTCCATCATAATAGGTTTGCTGATGAAATCTTTCATTCCTGAATCTAAACAAATTTTCATGTCTTCTGCAAAGGCGCCAGCTGTCATTGCTATTATATATGGACTGCCAAAACTTGATTCGTCATCTAAGATCAATTTAGTAGCCTCTAAGCCATCCATCTCCGGCATTTGTACATCCATAAAAATGATATCATAATTTTTTTGTCTGCACGCTTCTAGTGTTTCCTTTCCATTTTCTGCTATATCAGCAGTGCCTCCTAACCCTTTTAGAATCATTAGCGCCACTTCTTGATTTATACGATTGTCTTCTGCAATCAGAATTTTATATCCCATTAGCATTTCTTCGTCATTTACCTCTGAAAGAATGATTGGGGCAGAATCGGTTTCTTTGAGATATTCTGAGGTCTTTACACTGAATATAAAAGTTGATCCTTTTCCTTCTTCACTCTTTGCCCATATATTTCCCCCCATTAAATTTACTAGTTTCTGACAAATAGACAGTCCGAGTCCAGTTCCTCCGTACTTCCTTGTTGTAGATGAATCTGACTGCGTAAAGGATTCAAAGACATTTGATAGCTTTTCTTCTGGAATGCCAATTCCAGAGTCTGTCACCTTAAACTCTAGATAGAATGTTCTTTTTTCTTTAGCGCGGGCCCGAACATCTATGTGTACCACTCCTTTGTTGGTGAATTTAAGAGCATTAGAAACGAGGTTGGTGAGTATTTGTTTGATTTTAGTTGGGTCGGTTATTAAATCCAATGGAGTATTTGCATCTATTCTGCTTGTTAAAGCGACATTCTTTTCAATAGCAGATCGAGACATTAAGTCTAGTACATCCTCGATTACCTCTTTTAATGAGCAAGGGATTAACTCCAGAGTCATTTTTCCTGACTCCGCCTTACTGAAATCTAAAACCTCATTAATTATTGTTAGAAGGTTTTTGCTGCTTCGTCGGATGGTGTTTACGAACTTCTCCTGATGTTTGCTTAGTTCAGTGTTATCCAAGGCGTTAGCTATTCCTATGACTCCGTTCATAGGTGTTCTAATTTCGTGGCTAATAGTTGCTAAAAATGAGGACTTGGCGATAGCAGCTTGTTCCGCCAGATCTTTCGCGTTGACTAACTCCCTTTCAGAGCTTTTTCTCATTGTAATATCTGAAACTCTATAAACTAAAAATTCTTGACCATAGTTTTTTATAAGGGTGATAGACACAAATGCGTCAAATTCTGATTTATCTTGTTTCACCAAAGTAATCTCATCATTCCAGAATTTGTTTTCCAAAATTTGGTTTACACCTTTGTCGTCTTCCTCCTGAGTTAAGTGAGATTTTCTTAGAACGCTGAAATTTTTATTTTCTATTTCCTCTGCCTGGTATCCGAACATAGAAATAGCCACAGTATTTGTTTCAAAAATATCTCCTTCAAAGTTTGTAATAAGAATTCCCTCTTCAGTTTTACTAACGAGCGTTCTTAGAAACTCCTCTTTGAATTTTAATTTTTGTTCGAAACTGTTCTTGGCGTAAATCACAATGAATAAAAGGATACTTAGTATGGCTATAGATCCACATAATAAAAATTTATTTATGTAATCCATATCTGTTTGAAATGCTACCCCTAATATTCCGATAACTCCGAAACAGATTAAGTAGGCTCTGGAGACCCTAATTCCACCACAGGCAATACTGATGGCTTGAAATGCTATCAATAAAGAAATGAAATGATAAAAAGAATATTCATTTAGAAAGTTACATAGTAATATTTGAGCGGTGAAAGCATAAAAGCTAATAAGGCTTAAGTATTGAATAATTTTCCCCTCGATTTCCAAAAACGTGGAAAAAAAAGCCATAGTCGCAATAAATAGAGTCAAAACTCTGTCTACCACTAGTTCTTGGGAATCCTTCAGCAGGAATAAAAATACAAATCCGTATAGGAGAATAGATAAAATCTCTAAAAAGGTCATTAATCTATAATACTCCACACGATTACTGGATTTATTATCTTTGGCTATCATGCCGAGAGCTTTCATAGTTAGTCTATTTAATTTTTTTCATCTGTCCTTAATACGCTCTTTTTCAATAAAAGTTGCAACTGTATTGGTCTTTGCTCTAGTAAGCATTCAGTTAGATGGACAAGTGATCGACTCACTTGAAAGACAAAGTAAGATTAGAAGAATACATTCTTTATCAGCTGCAGGGCTATTTACTATAGGTAGTTACGCGATACTCCATAAGATTTGGTACGAAGACTTTGAAAAGGTCAATTTCCATTTTTTTAACGACTCCAAAGAATGGAACGGAATGGATAAGGTTGGACATTTAACTACAGCTTACAGTATTTCTGAAAGATCTTCTGAGTTTTTCAAAAAGTCAGAATGGTCGAGTAAAGCCCCCTATTTGGGAGCTTCGTTTGGGTTTGTCTATACATCTACCTTAGAATTTCTAGATGCTTACTCGGCAGATTGGGGATTTAGTATGTATGATCTCGGGTCTAACTTTGTCGGAGCAGGTGTCTATTTGCTTCAAGAAAAGAAGATTAATAGTCAGCTAATTAGATTCAAGTGGAGCTATTCTAAGTCAGATCTCGCTGAAACTGCTCCTAATTTATTAGGTTCTAATAGCTATGAAAGTCTATTGAAAGATTATAATGCCCAGACATATTGGGCATCGGTTGGATTGATGAGGATTAATAGTAGTCAGGAACGATGGATTTGTGCATCACTGGGCTATAGCATAGACGGATTTGTTAGGGCGCGTACCCAAGACATTGAGAGTGGTTTCAATCCCAGGTCACAGTATTACCTTTCGTTAGATATAGACTGGAGTAAAATCCCTGTAAAAAACAAACATTTGAAAAACGTATTAAAGGTGTTTAACTTTGTGAAAATTCCTTTTCCTGCGTTGCAATGGGATAAAAAATACGGTGTGACATTCCATCCTTTATATTTTTAAATAAAACCTCTTTTCACTCTTTGATAATTGACTAACCTTGTTATCGAATAAGTGAAAACAAAATAGATGTCATTACCTGAAGAGTTTAGACATAGATAGAGAAAGTGCATACGAGATTCTCACTAAGAAAATAGAAAAAGCTCAATCCAAAGAGAACCAAGAGAAACTTAAAGAAGACGAAAAGAGAGAGTACAAAGTGAGCGTTAAAAAAGAACTTAGCTTAATGGAGTAAATACCAAAGAATATTATGGTTAGAAAGCTCGGTAGAACTATACTGATAGAGGTGGCCAGAGGTTTATTAGAAATATTAGGTGTAAAAAAATAATCAATGAAATTTTTAAAAATAATATCAGCGGCCTTTTTGGTCTCTTGTACTCCGCAGGGACAAGGTAAAGATGCAGGTAAAGTATCTGACTCCAATTCTTCATCAGAGGATAACACGAATCAAGATTTAATCATGAGCGATCTTTTAACGGCTTTTTGGAATGTAGAAAACCTCTTCGACTTCGAGGATGACGCTAAAACTAGGGATAATGATTTTCTGCCAGACGGAAAGTATAAATGGACAGAAAGTAAATACTATCAAAAATTAGATAGGATAGCTCAAGTGATGAATGATTTTGGTAATGAGCTTCCTCATTTAATGGGGCTTGTGGAGGTAGAGAATCTTAAGGTGTTAGAGGATTTAGTAAAACATGATGACATAAGAAAGGCGGGCTATAAAATCGTTCACAAGGAAAGTAAAGATCAGAGAGGTATAGATGTGGCAGTTCTTTATAACCCGAAGTACCTTGCGTTAATTGAGTTTGAGTTTTTAGATATCGATTCTCATTCAGATAAATCTCTTTTCAGCAGAGACATACTTTATGCGAGCTTTAAGCAGGCAGATGGGAGTGTTCTTCATTCTTTTACTAATCACTGGCCAAGTAGGAGGAATGGCTGGAAAGAAACTGAGCATAAAAGGCTGGCAGCAGCAAATACGCTTAAGAGTAAGTTAAACGAGATTAAGATGAAAAATCCTGAGGCTCAAATTTTGATATCAGGAGATTTTAATGATTATCCAGATAACAAATCTTTATTCGAAGTAATAGGAGCTAAGAGCATAAAAGATAAATCTGCAGATTTAATTAATCTAGCGTTTGAACTAGATAAAGACAATCTAGGAACCATAACTTATGATGGTGATTGGGGTATGTTTGATATGTTTATAGTAAGTAAAAGTCTTTTAAATAAGACGTGTTGGGATGTAAAAAAGAGTAAAATGAAAATTTTCAAAGAAGATTATTTACTTTATTATGATAAAAAGTATAAGCAGAATCAACCGAGCAGATTTCAGGGGAATAGATTCTTTGGAGGCTACTCTGATCACTTGGCGATATACCTTCATCTAGAAAAAAATTAAAATTGTTGTAACCTTTTTTATTTATAAGGCGCAATTGATAATGAAAACAATTCACCATCTAGTCTTATTATACAAGTTAGGTTTGTGCATAAAGACTTGCTAAATCCCTCGGACATCAGTCTTGAGGGATTTTTTATTTAGAGCTGTTTTAGGTGGCAATATTTTTTGATAAAAGTTTTGTTTTAATTGATAGATGGAATTATAAATTTTTAAAAGTGAAAAACTACTCATATGTATTATGTTATTTAAAATTAATCTAGCTTAAATATCATTTAGTCTAAAAAATATGACGATTGTGATAGAAAAAGAAATATGTAAATTGCCAGTAATTACATTATTATTGCAAGTAAGTGTACTAATTACACGTTAGCCAATTGAAAAAAGGAATAATACTCGAATTAGCCGTTCCCATGAGACATGAGCCTTCCGATAGAGCGGAAATGGTGAACCAACTTCTATACGGAGAACAGTATGAGGTATTAGAGGAAAGAGAGAAATGGATTAGAATAAAAACGATTCATGATTCCTATGAGGGCTGGATAGACTTAAAACAACACTCTGAAAATAGAATTGAATTTATGGAGGGCGCTTATTGCAACGCTTTTGTTACAATGAGGCATAAGCAAAGAGGTGAATTAAACCTTACACCGGGATCATTTCTGCCTACTAAAGAAATCCTTACTGAGTTGAATTTCGAACTACTAGGTCATAATCAGGCCCAAATGGGATTGAGAGAAACGAGCATGCTTTTCTTAAATGCTCCATACCTCTGGGGAGGAAGAACACCTTATGGAATAGACTGTTCTGGACTTACACAGTTAGTGTTTCGTTTGCTGGGTATTTCTATTCCTAGGGATGCTTCTGAACAGGTAGAGCTGGGTGAGCAAGTTTCATTTGTGGAGGAGTCTAGAGAAGGAGATTTAGCTTTTTTCGATAATACTGAAGGTAGTATTACCCATGTAGGAATAATTTTAGAGGAGGGTGGAGCTAAAAAGATAATCCATGCTTCAGGAAGAGTACGAATAGATAACCTAGACCATAATGGGATATATAATGAAGAAACACAATCCTATTCTCATAAACTAAGAACAATCAAAAGAATATTATAACTATGATAGAATCTAAAAATTCAGAAAATCTACTTGATGATGTATTGGTAGATAAGACTCCTAATTATAATGGTGCACTGGCTACGCTAGTAACCGTATTCTTCTTTTGGGGATTTATAGCAGCAGGAAACGGTGTGTTGATTCCATTTTGTAAAACTTATTTTAATCTCGATCAGTTTCAAAGTCAGTTAATAGATTTCGCTTTTTATGGAGCTTATTACATGGGCGCCCTGATGTTATTCGTGGTATCAAGTCTTAAAAAGACAGACATTATGAATAAGTGGGGATTCAAGAGTGGTATAGTGAAAGGATTGATTTTATCTGCTTTAGGAGCAGGCGCTATGATACTGGCAGTTAATGGAGCCGAAGCTGGAGATTCTTCTGCTTTCGCATTTATTTTGGGTGCTTTGTTCATAGTAGCGTTAGGATTTTCATTACAGCAGACAGCTGCTAATCCATTCGCGGTAGCATTGGGTGATCCAGAAACTGGTTCACATAGATTAAATTTAGCAGGAGGTATTAACTCTTTAGGTACTACCATAGGTCCGCTTATAGTTGGAGCCGTGTTATTCGGTACTGCTGCTAAAGTGGATATGGCTGAATCTATAGCCGATGGCAGTATTACTTTGTCTTCTGTTCAGTATCTTTATATAGGTGTAGGACTTTTGTTTCTATTATCTGCCGCATTATTTAAGTTTTCTAAAAAGCTGCCAGACGCCAAAGCAGATTCAAATTTCTTAGGAGCTAAAAAGGCACTAAACACGCTAATTACCATTACAGTAATACTTATTGTGGTTTTCTTTTTTATATTCAGACAGTATTCAGGATTAGAGCCAGGGGGTAAGTTGGACGCTTCAGCAGATCATTTGATTTTAATTCTTTCGGTTATAGGATTAGTAGCTATTGTAGGCGGTTTATTAGGAGCTAATAAAATGGCAAAGTCTAATCCTGAAGGGTGGGGAGCCATGCAGTATCCTCAGCTAGTGCTGGGAATGCTAGCTATTTTCACTTACGTGGGGGTGGAGGTTTCAGTAGGAAGTAACTTAGGCGAGCTTTTAAAGACAACACCTTTCGGGAGTTTAGGAGACTCAGAAATAGCTCCTTATATTTCTCTTTACTGGGGAGGTTTAATGATAGGAAGATGGGCTGGAGCCATAGCAGTATTTAATCCTGCAGAAGGGTTGAAAAAGATTCTTTACATCGTAGTTCCTTACATCGCTTTTGGAGTAGTCTTGTTAGCGATCTATTTGGCCGAGTTTGAAATAGTGCACTTATTAGGTTTTTCTGCCTGTGTAGCGTTGCAAATAATAGGTTTCTTCTTAGGGAAAGATAAGCCAGCTCGGACACTTAAAATATTTGGTATTTTAGGAATGGCAGCCATGCTTATAGGTTTGTTTACTTCAGGTAATATAGCTATTTACGCTTTTTTAAGTGGTGGTTTGTTCTGTTCTATTATGTGGCCTTCTATATTTTCTTTAAGTATAAAAGGACTAGGGAAATATACTTCGCAGGGTTCAGCATTCTTAGTAATGATGATTTTAGGTGGAGGTATAATCCCACCTATACAAGGGAAATTGGCTGATATCATAGGAATACATGAGTCTTACATCGTGTGTGTACTTTGTTTTGCTTATTTAGCTTTCTTTGCTCAGAGAGTAGGAGGAATTTTGAAAAAAGCTTAATTGGTATCTATCATCAGCTTTTATTGGAAGTACGGCTATAGTTTATAAATTTGCAACGCAAATAAACCAACCTTGATGATAAAATTCGCAGTAATAGGTTCTGGCCATATCGGTAAGAGACATGCCGAAATGATTTCGAGAAACCCAGAAGCGGAGCTAACCGCTATGTGTGATAAGCGCTCCAAAGAGGAATGCGAGAATAACTTCGATGTTCCTTTTTATTCTACGGCAGAAGAGATGCTAGCGAATACTCCTGATACGGATGTAGTATGTATATGCACACCTAACGGGTTACATGCCGAACATGCGATTAAATCACTAGATTCTGGAAAACACGTAGTGGTAGAAAAGCCTATGGGCTTAACTAAAAAGGAATGTGAAGAAGTGATGTTTAAGGCATTAAATCGTTCTAAGCAGGTTTTCTGTGTGATGCAAAACAGATATTCTCCACCCAGTGTATGGTTAAAAGAGGTAATGGATACTCAAGTGTTGGGAGAAATTTATATGGTTCAAACTAACTGTTACTGGAACAGGGACGATAGGTATTATAAAAAGAACCATTGGAAAGGGACTATGGATTTGGATGGTGGAACGCTATTTACTCAGTTTAGTCACTTTCTAGATTTAATGTATTGGTTATTCGGAGATGTAGAAAATATCAAAGGTGTATTTAAGGATTATAAGCACGAGAATAATACAGCGTTTGAAGACTCCGGTTTTTTAAGTTTTGACTTTTTGAATGGAGGAATTGGGTCTTTCAATTTCTCTACTGCGATTAATGATAAGAACTTCGAGAGTAGCATGACGATCATAGGAGAGAAAGGAACCATTAAGGTGGGCGGACAGTACATGAATGAAGTGGAATACTGTGAAATAGACGGGTATGAAATGCCTGAGCTAAAAGAAGCTAATCCTGCCAATGATTATGGCTTCTATAAGGGCAGTGCAGCCAATCATATTCACGTGATAGAAAACGTGGTAGATACGCTTTCTGGAAGAACGAACATTACGACTAATGCGCTAGAAGGATTAAAAGTGGTGGATATTATAGAAAGAATGTATGCTGCAGCTGAAAGACCAGTAAAAGTGGCTGAAAAAGTACTTAACTAACTCTCTGATTTGAAGGAAAACACCTTCGGTAAAAATGTAGCCACACTAATGATGGGTACAGGTGCTGCTCAGGCTATTACTTTTTTATTAGCATTTATAGTCACACGGCTTTATTCTCCAGAAGATTTCACCACTCTGGAGCACTATGCCATGATACTAAGCGTGCTTAGTGTGTTTTCCACTTTTAAAATGGAGCTGGCCATAGTTCAGGCTGATACTGATGTAAAAGCTTTAGCTCTAGTTAAATGGTGTTTAAGAACGACATTAATCGTATCTCTGTTATGCCTCCTTATTTTTGTCTTATTTAATTCTCAGATAGCTGCTTTATTCCAAAACGAAGAATTGGGTTTCTACCTTTACTTTATTCCTTTAAACCTTCTGTTATTCGGAATGTTTCAGGTGATGGTTTATTGGCATCATAGGAATAAGTTATATAAAGCGTCTAGTGCATCTAAGGTGACTTTTAACGCTACTAATGAACTGAGTAAAATCTCTTTTGGATGGCTAGGTATAACTCCTGGAGGATTGATTTTCGGGAATTTACTAGGAAGGCTTGCTTCTATTCTAGCTTTCTTTAGAACACTGGGTCCTAACTTTAAAATAAAAGAAATCTCTAATTCAGAGATGACTGCAGCTGCTAAGGATTACAGTGAATATTACAGGTTTAGCGTGTGGGGGAGCTTTTTAGCCAAATTAGCTGCATGGGCTCACATATTCCTATTTACGTATTTCTTTGGGTTGTGGAGTATAGGTTTTTTCGCTCTTAGTAGAAGACTCGTTCTGGGGCCACTGAATATTTTTTCTCAGTCTTTCGCTCAAGTTTTTTATCAGCAGATTTCAGCGATGATAGACACTCAGGCTATTAGGCGTCTGTTTTTTAAGTTTTTTTTCAGGTTGATTGGTCTAGCTGGTCTCATGGTGGTGATAGTTATGCTGGTTCCCAATTCTTTTTACACTTTCATGTTAGGGGATAAGTGGGGAGAATTAGGAGGTTTTATAAAGCTGCTTATTTTCTGGTTCGGGTTAAACTTTGTTACTTCCTGTTTGGCTTTTATTAATTATCGTCTCAAGAAACAAAAACAGATGCTGTTTTTAGATTCGCTTCATCTAGTAATAGTAGTTTCAAGTATCTGTTTTGGTTTTTTCAATGGCTATTCAGAATGGGAAACCTTGCAATGGTTTGTATTAGGAAAAATAATTTTCTTTCTAATTAATATAGGAGCAATGGTTTACTTTGTGCTTTCATCCTCAAAACTTAGTGTTAATGAGTAAAAAAGTTGTCTCTCTGCTGTTTAGTAATTATAAAAACGATAATCGGGTTTTTAAAATGGCTAATTCTTTAGCCGAGAATGGTTATGATGTGACTATTCTAGCTTTATGCTATGGTGATGTGCCAGAGGCAGAAACGCAGGGAAAGATAAAAGTGAGACGTTTAAAATTAAAGAGTAGTAAACTACCTAGTGGAAATAAAATATTTGGAAGTATAAAGTATCTGGAGTTCATTTTTAGCATTATATGGGGATATAGAAAGGCTGATATATGGCATTGCAATGATTTCAAGCCTTTCATGGTAGGCGTTATGGCGCGCTTTTTTAATAGAAAGTTAAAGCTCGTTTATGACTGCCATGAGCTGGAGAGTGAGAGAAACGGGGTAACTAGTATCGAGCGGTTTTTAGTACTTAAGGTAGAAAAATGGTTTATAAAAAAGAGTTTCGTTATTCATGTAAGTGAGGGAATAAAAAGCTACTACAAAACCAAATACGGAACGGCAGATAGCCGTACAGAGATTATATTAAATACTCCTCATACTTCTACTTATGTTAAATCTAACGTGCTCAAAGAGAGACTTAATTTACTGCCTGAAGATAAACTTTATATTTATCAGGGAGGATTAATGAAAGGGAGAGGAATAGAAACCTTACTCACTGTGTTTACTGAGCTTAGTGAATTCCATATCGCTTTTATGGGATATGGAGCTTTTGAAGAAAAAATAAAGCTAGCTTCTAAAGAGAATAATAACATTCATTTTGTGCCAGCCGTCCCTTATAATGAAGTGGTGACTTATACCTCTTCTGCAGATTACGGATTAATTTCTGTAGAGAATATATGCTTGAGTTATTATTATTGTATGCCCAATAAGCTTTTTGAATACGTTCAAGCGGAAATCCCGATATTGGTAAATGCTTTAGAGGATTGTAGAAATTTCGTAGAAGGAAACGGAATAGGCTTGGCAGTAAAAGAAGAAACACCAGAATCATGGAGAGAGGCTGTTTTAGAACTTAGTAAAAGAGATAAATCTGAGTTTACTTCTAACCTGAAAAAAGTGAAGGAAATTTATAACTGGCAGAACGAAGAAAAAAAGCTGCTTGAATTTTACAAGAAAGTTTAACGTGCTAATTACAGAGGAGATATCATACAGTAAACTGATTCAGAGCTTGCCTAAGCTAGAGGAATTTAATGTCTGTTATATATCGGATTGGAGTAAAGTGGATTCTGATTATAAATACTTTTCTATTAGAGATGAATCTACAGATAAGCTTCTAGGGGCTTTTTGTTTATTCTTTAGTAAACGAAAAGGGATGCTTCACTTAAGTAACCCTCCATTTTTCCAAAACTGTGGACTTTGGATTGGCAGTCAAGGGAAGAACCTTTACTATCAGAATAGTCATCAGAAAAAGGTGTTAAAGTCCATAGCTGAATTTTTGAGTACTTATAATTGGGTGAATATTTCTTTTCCACCTGAATGTATAGACATGCAGCCTTTTTACTGGGAAGATTTTGTATGTAAAGTGCGTTACACCTATAGGTTAAAAACAACTGAATTTAGGGAGCTAAATAATGCGAGCAAAGGACTTAAAAGCTCGATTAAGGCATTGAAATCTAAAGGGATTTCTATTCATCAAACATTTGATAGTCAAGCGAATTATTTGTTGGAGAGCAGCTCTTTGCAAGGCCGGAAAAAAGTGGAATCAGACTATTTTAAGAAATTACTAGAGGTGCTAAAAGCCTTAGAGACCTTCTCTGTGGTAAAGGCAGAAGTGAACCAATCGGCAGGAGTTTCTTGCGGAGTGAGGGTAGGAGATACGTTCGTGTATTTATTCGGGGGAGCAGAAAAGACAGAAGGTCTTTCTTTAGGAACAGCTTCATTATATGAGCTAATCTCTAATGAATTAGAAGCTAACCTTCAGCTTATAGATTTTGAAGGGAGCATGATTCCTGGAGTAGAAAGATATTTCAGGTCATTTGGTGCAGAGCTTACACCGTTCTATAATGTAACTAAAGAACCAGCGGTATTGGGAGTGAAAAAGGCGTTAAACCTTTAGTCTAATTCCAGGTAGATTAGTTTTTGTTGGTGTTTATTTCTCTTTCAATGGAAATATGTATTTTCACTAATCATTTCTTCATTCAGATCTTTTGGTAGGATTATCCTTTTACATCCTCAGATGAAAATCGATGTATAAGGGATGAATTTATAAGAACTGTCAAGGCGAATGCTTGGACCTAAAAAAGACAGTATGAAGAGTGTTTAGAGTTTCTTGCGGAGTCAAAATAGTTAAAGGGTCATCCGTGTTTAAAATAGTATTACGACTTTTGTGGTTTAAGTTAAAACCATTGATAGAGATGAGTTTACGCTTTGGGTGTGATAAATGTTTATCCTTAGACAGTGGGCGAGAGGTTATGAAGAAGTATGTACTTAATCATATCTGAATTATTATCCAGGTTCATTTTCTTTAAAACCCTTGATCTGTAAGTGCTAATAGTTTTAGCACTCAGAGATAGTTGAAGAGCTATGGCGTTATTGGGTTTGCCATCACCAATAGCTAGAAAAACTTCATATTCTCTATCAGAAAGGATAGTGTGAGGTAGTTCTTGATGTTTACTGTTCATCTCCCTGAAGAGAAGCTTTGTTATTTCGGGACTCAAATATTCTCCTCCTTTAGAAATTACTCTAATAGCTTCTATGAGAACATCAGGACTAGAATCTTTATGAAGATATCCGGATGCTCCTGCCTTTAACATTCTAATAGCGAATTGATCTTCCGGATACATAGAAAGAATTAGTACGTTAATTTCTGGATAGAGTATTTTGACTTGCTTCAGAACTTCAAGACCACTTCTTCCTGGAAGAGACACATCTAATATGATCACATCTACCTCAGTTTTCCGAATTACTTGAAGTAGTTCTTCTCCACTTGAGATGTCATTTTCTATTAGATCTATATCATGAAATTCTTGAATAATTTGTCTTATTCCTTCTCTAACGATTTTGTGGTCATCACATATAGCCAGTCTTATCATAAGTCGGAAGTTTGTAATTTGATTAAACACAAACTTAGACGAATTTTAGGGAGGCGTATAGGAAATGTGACTGTTATGGTAGTCAGATTATTCCTACATAGTTTGTTTTAAGCTTGTTTGAAATCCAATATTTTTCACCATAATATATCGGACTATTTCGCTAGTATTTTCCATATTCATCTTCTCATAGATGCGGCTTTTATAAGTGCTGATAGTTTTGACTGACAAGTTCAATTTTAGTCCTATGTTACTCAAGTTTAGTCCTTCCCCTATATATAGAAAGACTTCAAACTCACGATCAGATAGTAACTCATGGCTTGCCTGAGTAGTGCTTTTTCCATTCACAGCTCCGAGCAAAATTTTAGCTAATGACTTACTCATATATTCTTCACCCGCAGCTATTTTATCCAGCGCTTCTTGAAGTATTTCTGGACTAGAGTCTTTGTGAAGGTATCCAGATGCTCCTGCTTTAATCATGCGCAGTGCAAACTGGTCTTCTGGGTACATGCTTAGGATTAAAACCTTTACATGGCCATATAAAGCTTTTAATGATTTCAAAACCTCTAAACCATTGGATCCAGGCAAAGAAACATCTAGGATTACTATATCAGCCGTTCCTCTCTTTAGTCGTTTCATAAGTGCTTCGCCACTTTCTACATCAGCAAGAACCTCGTATTTTCCGAATCCTTGTATTAATAGTTTTAGCCCTTCTCTAACGATAGGGTGGTCATCACAAATAATTACACTCTTCATTAGAATTAGTCTTTAGTTAGTTTTATTGTGATTTTCATTTCAGTTCCTTCTGGCGAACTCGACAGGGAAAAATCACCATCCCAGTTTTTAATCCTCTCTTGCATTCCGAATATACCCATACTTTTGGAGTTTAGAGCTTTTTGCACATCAAGCCCCTTTCCGTTATCACTTATGGTTAGCTCTAGTTTATTTTGATGTCTGTTAAGCTTAACGTATGCATGGCTTGCTTTCGCGTGTTTATCAATGTTTGTAAGAGCCTCTTGCACTATTCTATAAATAGCAGTTGATATTTCTTTCTCAAACTCTTCCACATCACAGTTCAGGTTTAGTTCACATATAGTAGTTTCTCTAAATTTATTGTAGTTCGCTATATGCCATTCTAAAGCAGCTAATAATCCGAGATCATCTAAAACTACTGGTCTTAATTCATAGGCTATTCTTCTTGTTGTATTTATTACTTGAGTGGACAGTTCTATCAAGTCGTCTACTTTTTGGTTCAATTCATTTGATTTCTGTGCGAGATCACCTTTGAGATTTTGCTTTAGCCAGTAGAGCCCAAGTTTAGATCCTATTAGTTCCTGTCCTAATTGATCGTGAATTTCCATGGCTATTTTCTTTTTTTCCTCATCTCTTACATTTTCTATATGACTATTCAATTGATTTAACCTGTCGTTTACAGATTTTAATTCGACATTAGCTTTTCTTATGTCAGTTATTAAATGAGGGATAAAGACAAGTTTATCTACTTCTCCATCTTTAATGATAGGACCCATTTTACACCTGTACCAATCATAAAATGGGAGATTCTCTGATCCTTCTATTTCAAATTCAACATCCTGTTGAAGTTGATAAGACAGGTCTATGTTTTTTCTTATGGTGTTATGGTTTTTAGGGTGGGTATGATCAAATACGGTAGTCCCTTCACTTACTGAAGAATTCACTCTGGATTTAGTAGAATATAGAATTACACCCTCTTTGTCAATGGTGTAAATATTACTTGGGCTATTATTAATAATTGCTCTAAGATTAGCTTCAGATATAGCTAAATCTAAATTCAATTTATCCTTTTGTGCTTTATTCGTTTTGAGAGTCAGAGCGCTTTTAACTGCAGAAGGAAGCCGCACTAAATCATCTTTTAAAACATAATCGTCAGCTCCTAGTTTTATACATTCCACAGCTGTTTCCTCGTTTATTCTTCCTGTGCACATAATGAAAGGTAAAAATCCGCACATTTCCCTTACAAATACAAGCGCTTCCTTACCCGTATACTGTGGGAGCTGATAATCACTAATGATGAGATGAGGAAAACGTATCGCGAATTTCTCTTGAAACTCTTCTTTATTAATCACATGCTCTATGATACAAGGGATTTGTAAATCACCTAAGTTATAGCTTATTAATTCTGCATCACTTGCAGAGTCTTCGAGAAGGAGTATTCTTAAAGGATTAGAAGCACTAATATCCTCGTTTAAAAAGTCAGAAAGAATGTCATCTTTTAGGTGCTGATACTTAGTGTGGCATTTAGATGTCATCTTCGTTTTGGGCATATTAATTAAAAAGCAGCTATACTTTGTTTGCACATAAGTTTAGTTCAATTAAATATTGACTTTTTTAGCTCTGCTCGGTTTAGATTGAAACTAAATTAAAATTACGAAATCTCAGAAAAATAGGCCAAAAAAAACAGCAATAAATGCTGCTTTTTTATGTTTTACTGTTAATGAATCTTACATGAAGGAATTGTAAGCTCTATCAAAGTCTTTCTGTCCAGAGAAAGAGGATTTGGATTTTTCTAGAAGTATACCTATTTGACTTCGGTATTCACTATTTCCCTCCCATTCTGTCATAACTATAATGGCGTTTTTTAAAAGTGTCTTTTGCTCAGAGGTTAACTCCTCCATAGATCGGTTTTCCAGAATAGTAATGGCATCCTCTAGAAATGACTGAGCCTCTCTTAAAGACCGCATCTTAAACATCGTGTATGACATGTAAACTTTTGCGCCAGGATCTTCCTGGTCTAGGTTGCACATGTACTTGTACATTCCTTTAGCTTTTGTGTATTTTTCGTTGATTATTTGGTTTTCTGCATTTTCCATGCCTGTAGCTCTAAGCTCACCGAAGTAATCTTCAGCCTCATCAATGTATAAAGACTCTTTATCTTTTTTCACAAACTTCCCAGCAAACTTCATAGCCTCTTTAAACGCCTTAGGATATTTAGTAGATAAATCTTCATCTTGAGTGAACCTATAATGACCCATACTATAGTATAAATAGGGGAGAGGATCTTTTGAGTATTTGTCATTTAGAAAATATTTTTCAGACTTATAAACTAGTTTTTCATACTTTTCGTCCACTAATAGCTCTAGCAAATCATCATAATCTTCATCCGATTGGCTGAAAATGGGTGTCATGTATAGGAGAGACACGACTAAAAAGAGTAAGTATTTGTTCATTCTTGTTGATTTTATCTGAGTGTATCCAAATTTGATGCCTAAAGTAGTAGTTTTCCGTATCAGTCAAAGGAATATCCGTTTTAATGATTGCGGTTGTGCAATTATTTAAATTGTTTTTAGGGCAAAGAGCCCATCATTTAAATTCCAAACGGATGCTTAGGAGGGCTTTATGGAAGGAGAAGTTTTTTTTTGAAGTTTGATACAAAGAATGAGTACCTATTCATTAATCGTTCCAGTTGTCACAGAAATTCAGCGAAGAGCTAATATTATAACAAAAAAGAGGAGTCTTCAGCCTGGCTAGATGTGATGTTTATAGGTGTATTTAATCAGTAGAATCTCAGTTTGTCGTATTAATAGGTGTTAAGTTTATATGTTTTTAACGCATCTAGGGCTTCTGTTTATTTACATTTGCCAAATCGAAAAAAAACCAGATTTAATGTCATTTTTCAAGCAGAGTATTCTTTTACTTTCACTCCTATTAGTTAGTTGTGCCTTCTACGCACAAAATGCAGCTGTAAAAGGATTCTTATACGATAAAGAAACTGGAGAGCCACTCATAGGCGTGAATATTTACACGTTAAATGGGCAGTATTCAACTACCTCTAATATAGACGGATACTATTCATTGACTAAAATGGCGGATGGAGATTATCAGGTTGTCTTCTCCATGGTCGGGTTTTTGGAAGTTATAGAGTCTGTATCAGTCGCAGGTAGGGATGTGAAAATGATTAACAAGAAACTTGCAGAAGATTCTATTAACTTAAAAGGAGCAGATGTATTTGGGGAGTTAAATGATCAAAAAAATGAAGTGCGTATAGGAATAGAAACGGTGACTCCTAAGGAGATATCAAGACTGCCGAGTATAGGAGGAGCGCCAGATATAGCACAGTATTTGCAAGTGATTCCTGGAGTTACTTTTACTGGTGATCAAGGTGGACAGCTTTACATTAGAGGAGGAAGCCCTATTCAAAACAAGGTGTTATTAGATGGTATGGTGGTGTATAATCCTTTTCACTCTATTGGTTTGTTTTCTGTATTTGAGACAGATATTATTAGAACTGCAGATGTCTATACAGGAGGATTCAATGCCAATTTCGGAGGAAGAGTTAGTTCTGTAATGGATGTAAAGACTATTGATGGAAACAAGAATAAACATAAAGGAAGAATAGCGATTAATCCTTTCGGAGCGAAAGCAGTATTGCAAGGCCCTATCAAAAAGAGTTCTGAAAATGGGGGTGCTATAACTTATCTGCTTACTGCTAAAAGATCCTATTTACAGGAATCGAGCAAGGTGTTGTATGATTATATAGATGAGGAAGGTTTGCCGTTCAATTTCTTAGATCTTTATGGAAAACTCACATTTAGTGGTTCTTCAGGAAGTAAATTTAGTGCGTACGGATTTAGTTTTAATGATGATGTAAGGTATAAAGCAATTAGCGACTTTAACTGGCAGAATAATGGTGCAGGAGCTAATTTTGTAGTTTCTCCTCAAACCTCTACCGTTCTAATAAATGGATTCTTCTCCTTCTCCGACTATTCAATCGAACTAAGGGAAGACGAATTGGATGCGCAAAGAAGCAGTTCTATTGGCGGTTCTAATTTTGGACTAGACTTCAAGTATATTTTAGGTGATGACAACATAAATTATGGTGTTCAGATTCAAACGCTCCAAACTGAATTTAACACTTTTAATGATCAAGGAATAGGAATAGGACAAACCGAAAACACGACTGAAGCAGGTTTATATGTAAAGTACAAAAAACAGTGGGATAAGATAATCATCGAGCCAGGATTAAGATTTCAGTATTACTCAGCAGTAAGTGGAGGAAGATTAGAGCCTAGGTTAGGAGTGAAGGTTAAGCCATCAGAGGTGTTCAGAATTAAGGCAGCTGCAGGTTTATATTCTCAGAATATTATTAGCGGAAATTCAGACAGGGATGTAGTAAACCTGTTCTATGGGTTTTTAACAGCACCTGATGAAATTCAAGATGAATTTGTAAATAAAGATGGAGATTTAGTAGAAGTTAAAAATGCGCTGCAGAAGGCAAGTCATTTAATGCTTGGGTTTGAGTTCGATATTACGGAGAAATTAAATTTAAACATTGAAGGTTATGTCAAGAATTTCAATCAGCTGACAAGCATTAACCGTAATAAAATATTTGAAGATACCCCAGAGAATCAGGATCAACCTGATTATTTGAGACAAGATTTCTTAATAGAAACCGGGTTAGCCAGAGGAGCAGATTTAGTACTTAAATACAGCGAAAAATCTACTTACCTCTACTTTGTATATTCTCTAGGTAAAGTAACTAGATGGGACGGTATACAGGAGTATTCTACCATATTTGATAGAAGACATAATATTAATTTTGTGGCCACCCAAACCTTAGGAAAAAAGAAAACATGGGAGGCTAGTTTAAGATGGAATTACGGTTCAGGATTTCCGTTTACTCAAACTAGAGGATATATAGAAGAGCCCTCTACAGATGGCGGTGTAGCAGGAGATTATTACACTCTTAATGGAGATTATGGGATTTTGTATTCTGATTTAAATGGGGGTAGGCTTTCTGATTACCACAGGCTAGACATCGGAATTAAAAAGACTATCGACTTAGAAAATCTCAAGATTGAAATCACAGGGGGAGCAACTAATGTTTATAGCAGAGACAATGTCTTTTACTTAAATAGATTGACTAATGAAAGAGTAGATCAACTTCCATTTTTACCTTCTGTAGGGTTCGATTTGTTATTCTGATAATAAACTAGCGGCATTCTTAAGAGCAGCATCAGTAATCTGAGTTCCGCTCAACATCTGGGCTAGTTCATTTAGTACATCTTCTTGGCGGTGCAATCTTTCTAATAACGTAACCGTAGTAGTCTCGTTTTCTTGCTTAGAAACTTTGAAGTGTGCATTAGCTCTACTAGCCATTTGAGCTAAATGACTTACGACTAATATTTGAGAATGATCGCTCATTCCTTTAATTAATCCGGCTAGTTTGCTCGCTACTTCACCACTTATCCCAGTGTCTATTTCATCTAAGACAAGTGTTTTTATGCTCTTCTTAGATGCCACAGCTGCTTTGATTAAAAACATCACTCTACTGATCTCTCCACCAGAAGCTACTTTAGAAATGGGGGATAGGGCAGTTCCTTTATTAGTACTTACCAAAAACTGAATAGAGGTTTGTCCATAGTGGTTAAACTCTTCCGATACCGTAAGGTCGACTTGGAAGACTGCTTGAGGCATAGATAATTCCTTAAGTCCAGCGTTTATAAATTGTTCTAATTCGCCTTTTTTAGAAATTCTCTTTATGTGGATTTTATCGCTTAGTCCAGTAAGGTTTTTAGAACTTTTTCTGATCTTGTTTTGCAAAGCCACTATCTCATTATCGAAGTTTTCTGCTTGATTTAATAAAGATGAAAAGTTCTCTTTTTTCTCCAAAAGCTCTTCTATAGAAGAGGTCCTATGTTTTAGAAGAAGAGTATTTACACTATTTACACTATCATTCACCTGTGCCAGGCGTTCTTCATCTGGAGTGATTTTATCCGACTTGTTTCTTACCTCGTGTGCTAAATCTTCAAGTTCAAGTTTAAGAGAGATAACTCTGTCTTTTAGCAAGTTTAATTCTTCATCAGGAAATTTCACAGACTCCAAAGAGTCAGAGGCTTGCTTAAGTAGCTCTAAGCTTCCATTATTATCGCTGCTTAGTGCTTCAGCAGAGATGTATACCTGTTTTCTTATTTCTTCAGCATTTACTAGAAGGTTAAGCTCGTCTTCTAAATCTGAGAGGTGAATATTTTCTAAATCTATTTCAGACAATTCTCTTAGCTGAAACTCGTAGTAATCTTTATCCTGTTTAAGTTGAATCTCTTTACTCTTTAGCTCAGCTAAGTCCTTAGCTAAGGACTTATGTTCCTTGAGCTGAAATCTAAAAGAATTGAGTTCTTCGGAGGCTCCAGAAAATGTGTCTAATACGTCAAATAGAAAATCTTGCGTATGAATTTTGGAATTTTCGTGCTGAGAATGAATGTCTATTAGCTCAGAGGAAAGTTGTTTTAATACATTCAGTTTAACTGGTGTGTCATTAATAAATGCGCGTGACTTCCCTGATTTAAGTAGCTCTCTTCTAATGATAGTAAAAGGCTCGAAATCTATATCATGCTCCTTGAAAAAAGGCTCTAAGCCATAGTTAGAAACGTCAAAAACTCCTTCAGAAATGCACTTTTTATCTGCTGTCCCTATTTTTGAAAAATCTGCATTCTGGCCAAGTAATAATCCTAAAGCACCTAATAGAAGAGATTTACCAGAACCAGTCTCACCGGTAATTACATTAAATCCAGAATCTAGATTAACTTCGAGTCTATCTATTAAAGCGTAATTATCTACAGAAAGTTTAGTTAGCATTAGCGGAGCCTTTCGTATTTGGAAATGTTTCCTGGGTCTATGACCATTAAAAGGTCTCTAACCCTTCGTTTTTCATCTTCAGAAGAATCTCTGTAAATGTTTAAAATCTCATCAGATTTAGCTATAAAGAACAACTGCATGTTATAGCTAGTGGGTTTGATTTGGTGAATAGATCTCAACGTATTGAGATCGTCTACTATTCTCGTTCTTATGGCATCTGCAGAGCTGTACATTAAATCGAACCCTTGTCTGTGGTAAGTATAATTAATATCTCTTAGCGGTGCAAAAGTTTGACTTAATATGTTCTCCACTAACCAGTACCTATTCCTTTTGTTTTCTGAAGGTCTCCATCCCGATTCACCAGCGTTTTGGCAGTTGGAAACTACCTGCTGAGCTTTTAGGAAGTTGTCTGTCCCTCCTAAAGGTGAATAAGAGTCATAATCCATCCCTAAGATGTAATACGCATAGAAACCTAAAACAGAAGATAAGTTGTCTCTATGCTGGTCGGTACTAAACTGTATAAGCGTGTTTGGCTGAAAGCTGAAACTAAAGTCATTGTCATTGGCTATAAATACAGGCGTTTTATAATCCGAGTTATATACAGGACGGCTACTTTGAATTTGAATACTAGCGTCAAACTGAGTTTGTGAGATCGCATTCTTTATGGTGATTTGAATATTGCATTCAATTCGTTCGTAAAATTCATAATCATCATCTGTCCACTTTCTGCTATTCATGAACTCTTCTATGCTACTCTTGAGAATGTCATAGACTGCTACGTTTTCTTCTTGAGCTTTCGGAGAAAGCACACTTACTTCACATAATAACTCCTGAGAATTAGACGTAGTTTGTGTTAGCACAAAGGCTAATATTATGATTACTAGTTTATTCATTTAGATGTTCTGGTTATTATAAAATCTACTATGTCTGAAGCTACATCAGCCTTAGATTTCAACTCAAATCTAGTTATTTTATTGTCAGAATCGATAATGGAAATTTTATTTGTATCCACACCGAATCCTGCTCCTTTGTCTTCTAAACTGTTAAGTACTATAGCGTCTAAATTTTTAGAGATTATTTTCTTTTTCGCATTTTCCTCGGCATTATTAGTTTCTAACGCGAAACCTAATAAATACTGGCTATCAGTCTTGGCAGAGCCCAGAGTCTTTATTATATCAGGATTAGGGACTAAGTCTATGCTAAATGCTCCTTCTTTCTCTCTTTTGATCTTAGAGTCTGCTCTAATACTGGGTCTGTAATCTGATACAGCTGCAGCCATAACAGTAATATTTACTGACGGGAAAGCGTTTTTACACGCTTCCATCATTTCTAGCGCAGAGGTTACTTTAATTAGTTTGATTTCTGGATTTGTAGTTTGCAGGGCGGAAGGTCCAGAGACTAGAGTAACTTGAGCACCTTGATTGGACAACGCTTCTGCTATTGCAAATCCCATTTTCCCTGAAGAGTAATTCCCAATGAATCGAACTGGATCAATGTTTTCATAAGTAGGTCCAGCAGTAACGAGGGCTTTTCTTCCTGCTAGAGGTTTATTTGAGGTGAAAAAGTCCTCAATGGCATTGGCTATCTCTTCGGGTTCTTCCATTCTTCCCTTGCCAGAGAGCCCGCTGGCCAGTTCGCCTGAAGGGCTGTCTAAAACCGTAATTCCGCGTTTCTTTAGAACATCTAAGTTATCTTGGGTTGCAGAATTACTGTACATGTCTAAATCCATGGCAGGAGCCAACATAACTGGGCATTTAGCAGATAAGAATGTTGCCAATAGAAAATTATCACAAGCTCCTGAGGCTAATTTACTTAAAGTGTTAGCCGTAATTGGAGCTATTAACATCAGATCACCCCAGAGACCAAGCTCCACGTGATTCGTCCACTCTCCAGTGTTTTTGTCTTCTGTGAAATCAGAGTAAACCTTGTTTTTAGATAATGTGGCAAGTGTAAGAGGGGTGACAAATTCTACTGAAGAGGGTGTTAAAACTACTTTAACTTCCGCTCCTTTTTTTATCAACTCTCGAACCAGGTACGTGCTTTTATAAGCAGCTATGCTTCCTGTTATACCTATTATTATTTTCTTTCCTAAAATCATATGTCAAAAAAAAAGATGGACAAAGCCATCTTTTATATCCCCTATAAATGTAAGAGAAAAATATTATTTTTCAGAAGTTTCTTTTGGCTCAACAACTTCTGGCTGTCTGATATAAATTTTATCTTCTAAAAGTTCTTGAATAGCTATAGAGTGCGGCTTAGGAAGTCTTTCGTAAAACTTACTGATTTCTATCTGCTCTCTGTTTTCGAAAATCTCTTCTAAGTTATCTTGTGTTGTAGCGAACTCCTCTAGCTTAGAGGTAAGTTCATCTTTCATCTCTTTGGCTATCTGGTTTGAACGTTTAGCCATTATTACGATAGCTTCATAAATATTACCATCAGTTTTTCCATCAATAGTTTTTAAATCTCTAGTGATAGTAGTTCTGGCTGCGTTCGTGTTTTTATAATTCATGTATCTTTTTTCAGATTATTCACTTTCAATTAGTTCCAATTGCTTAACCGCATTTACATAAAGCTTTTCTGCTTCAGGTAAATACGTGCTGTCCGGAAAATCGGAGGCAAAGGTACTATAACTTTTAATAAACTCTCTATAACTTTCTGCTTTCTTACTGTCCAGTGCTGTTTCGGCTAAACTGTATTTCGCTATTAATAGGAGGTAGTTTCTTTTTAATGGGTAATTAGGAAAGGAAAATTTCTTCTCAGCAAACTCTAATAAATCTATTGTAGCCTTATGATTCTTGTTTTCACTTAATACTTCAGCAGCATCCATAATTTCTTTTTCGTATGGTCTGTAGAAATCTTGAAGTTGCACAACAGCTGCTTTTTTAGATTCTAACGAACCATCTGACTTAAGTATGTTGTTTAATTCCAATAGAACTAACTTCTCTTTCTTTTCTCCTATTGTTTGTAGTTTGTCCAAGGTAAGCTTATAATACTGCTCAGCTTCTTTAGTCATTTCAGAATTGGGAAAAAACTTAATAAATGTATAGTAAGAGCTAACACATTGTCTATATCGCTCGTTTTGTTTACTTTCTATACTAGCTTCAGCATATTCATACCATGACTCTATTTTCAGGAAATACAACTCTTCTCTGAACTGAGAATCTGGGTATTTATCTAGCATAGTTTCCAGAGCTATGGTAGCAGATTTGTATTTCTGAGTTTTCACATATAACTGAGCTACTTCAAATGTTTTTTTCTCTAGTTTATAGCTTAACCGAAGCATCATGTTCTCACAGCTATCTTTTAGGTTAGAGCCCGGGTAGTTATCTAAAAAAAACTGAAATTCATCTAGTGCTGCCTTCGTGTCTTTTTGGTCTAAGCTATAGTTGGGACTATTATTATAACTACTCATGGCCGATAGAAACATGAGCTCTTCAGCTTTAGCGCTTGTAGTGAAAGTCCTCGCGAAATTCTTGCTGTAATAATTAGACAGGTAATAATCGCCTACACAGTAGTTGGTCTTGGCGTAGTAAAAGTAAACATCTTCATATAGAGCTGTACCTCTTACTATACCAATTAATTCATCGAAGATAGGTAGCGCTTTATAGCAGTCTCCCTCTTCGTAATACTTCACAGCATAATCGAATTTTTCTTGAATATTTTTGCTTCGCAATACTTTCCCATAACGCATAGTTCCATCCTTTTTACAGGCATGAAGAAGGAAGGTACAGCTTAAAAGAATAAGGATAAATCGTAAGTTCATTATAACACTGGTTCAGAAATAACTGATAGCCCACAAAGATAGTGTTTCAGATAAGTCCTTTTTACAAAAGTTGTGAAATCTATAATTCATTTAGATAAGTGTTTTTTCATGTAGTCATTAGTTCATGCCGAACATATTTAACTTATAACCGTAATATAAGTGAGTTCTTATTAAAAAGAGCAGCTCCATATATTGTCTACACCATACGTGACATTTAAATTTGTTTAAAATCATTTAAAATGAAAATCCTAATCTTACTTTCCCACTTGTTTTTTTTCTGCTCGTTAATTAGCGCAGAGACTGTTTTTAATGATTTTGAACTTGTAGATGGATGTTTAGATGAGGAAGCGTGTAATTATAACTCTGAGGCTTTAGAAGATGACGGTTCATGCTGCTATCTGTCTTGTGGCTGTACGGATGTCGGTGCCGTTAACTATTCTGAAATAAATGAATGCGATGATAATTCTTGTTTGTATTTAACGGATTGCTCGCTACTGGAATCTAACATCGTAGATAGCTTAAGCATCTGCAGAGGAGGTTTAGTAGAATTGGAATCTGATTCGGAATATGCTGATGAGTTCGTTTGGTATTTGGATGGAGTTATAGTTGGCAGTGAGCCTAGCTGGAATTATATCCCTGAGACAGCTGGAAACCAAGTTATCCATCTGGTTACATCTAATGAGTTTTGTGTGGACAGTACTGAAATTGTGTTGGATGTGTTTGTTTTAGAATCTCCTGAGCTAACTCATACAGGATTGAATTTATGTGAAGGTGAGCTTACGGAGCTAACAGCTATTAGTGAATTCCAAAATGTTTGGATTTTCGGAGGGCAATTCTTAAGTTTAAATGAATCCGTAACTATCGGCAATGGGGGTCTTTACTCTGTGGTTAATGTGGAGGAGGATTGTGTTTCTAACTCGGTAGGAGTCGTAGTAACCGTGAGTGCTATTCCAGTGGCAGAAATCACATATAGTTCTACAGACTTTTGTGAAGGGACCTATGTATTGCTCATATCTGCTGCTGAGGAAGGTGATCATTTATGGACGTTAAACGGAGAGCCTTACAGCACTAATTCTAGTACACAGACTTCTTTAGAGGGTGAATTTTCTTTACAGATAATGAATGAGTCGTGTGCGTCTAATATAGATTCTGTGGTCTTAATAGAGAGACCGTTTCCTATAGAGCCAGAATTAGAATTTACGGAGGGTGTCCTGTACGCTACAGATATTGAAGGAGTGAGTTATCATTGGTATGTCAATGGAACGGAAGTAGCTGTCACGGAGGATAATTTTTACACTCCTACTATCAGCGGTGATTATATAGTGGAAGTAGAGTCAGAGTTTGGCTGCGAAACTGCCAGTGAGTTGCTTTTCGTTAATGGGATTAACGAATATGGACTTTTGGTAGAGAAGCCTAGTTTTTACCCTAACCCTATGAATGACCTAGGGACACTTTTGCTAGGCTTAAATAGATTTGATTCTATGCAAATAATAGATGTAAACGGAAAAATAATTCAGGAAGAAGGAAATTTGGAATTTTCACCAAAAGTGATCATTCATAGTACCAACTTGGATTCTGGAGTTTATTACATCAGATTAAAGACAAAAGAGGGTACTTATGAAAGCTTGAAGTTTATTGTAGAATAAAATTCACCTAAGAGCTTCTATTAATAGCCGTAACCACTCATTTTTTGAACTTTTAGGTAATGAACTTGTAAGTCATTTATTTTTAAGCATACAAAATAATGTCCATCAGTTAAACCTGCTTCTGGTCTCCATGTGGATTCATATTTTTTTGCTGAAAGAACCTTTTCTTCTAAATTGGCCACTTGTTCACCTTTCATATTGAAAACTAATAGGCTGGCACGAGCCTCTTTGAAAACCCCATAGCTAATAGTTAATTTATCGGTAAAAGGATTTGGGTGTGTTTTATAGATCACTCCTTTATCTAAATGGATATCAGTCATTCCGTTTGCTCCGCTAGAGTCTAAAACGATATCCCATACGCCTTCTAATCCTTCATTTCCATCATCGAAAAGAGGGATGATCCTCCCGGTAGCGTTATACACTCCTGAGTTTAAAGAAGCAGCAGCGTCATCAGGAATATCCTCATCACCTGAGAAGTACAGCTGAGTGGTTAATGTTGGGCTGTCTGGAGGGGTGATTTTAAAATGGATATGAGAAGGTCTGAATTGTGTTCCATTTAAATATTTTCCAGGCTTTATAGTTTCGAATAAGTAGAATCCTTCACTATTGGTAGTGACTTTTCCTCTTAGGTTATAGCCTTGGTTATCATAGTCTCCATTGTCATCAGCATGCCAGATGTCCACTACAGCTCCTTCTACAAACTCAGAGCAATCCAACTTCATTACTCGCCCACTTATGATCAGCTTAACACCTTCTTCAGTACTTTCAGCCAGCACGCCATCGGTTAGTTCTGGAGGATTTTCTGTGTAAAACGGTCCTTCTCCATATAAATCCTGTGTAGTCGCTGTGCAGCCTATGAAGTCTTTTTCGTTTTTCGTTTTTGCTTGAGAAGCATGGGGGAGTACTGCAGCTCCAAGTGCTGCTAAGGAGGTGTTTTTAAGAAAGCTTCTTCTGTTGGCGTTAGACATTATATAATGGATTTACAATAAAAGGTAATACAATTCCTGTATTTCACAGGAGGCTTAACATTAGTTATGATGCTAAAACTAGCTTAAAGGTTGTAAATGTCACTTGAGATTATCCTAATGAGGTTGGTGTCTGAATCAATCTTAAGAAATTGGCTCGAATGCCGCACCATCTTCGAAGGTGTATCCATTGAGAAGAGATTTAGCGTCCATCCTCTTTTTTCCCTGCATTTGTAGCTCTAATATCTCAACGAATCCATCAGTGGAGGCTACGAGTAATTCCTTATTGTGAATTTGAATAGTTCCAGGAGTAGCTAGTGATTTTAGATCATATATTTTTGATTTTGAGATTTTGAACCCCGTCTTTTTATCATCATTGAGAGTAGTCCATGCACCCGGGAAAGGACTTAATCCTCTTATGTGATTGTGTACTTGTGCTTTGGTGAGGTTCCAGTTAATTTCACAAGTCTCTCTGTAAATTTTAGGAGCTGGATTTAGTTTATTCTCTTCTGGCTGAGGTTTTGCTTTGGTTTCTCCTTGTTGGATTTGGTGTATAGTTTCTACTAAGCATGCAGCTCCTAAAGTCATCATCTCGTCATGGAGTTCACCTGCTGTCATGTTTTCAGAGATCGGAATCTCTATAGAGTTAATGATATTTCCGGTGTCTATTTGTTGTTGGATAAAGAAAGTAGTAGCGCCAGTTTTCTTTTCTCCATTCATTACTGCCCAGTTAATAGGAGCAGCTCCTCTGTATTGTGGTAGGAGTGAGCCATGTAGGTTAATCGTTCCGTATTCCGGCATTTGCCATACCATTTCTGGGAGCATTCTAAATGCCACTACCGAGAATAAATCGGCTTTTAATGATTGAAGCTCCTGATTGAACTCTATGTTTTTAAGGTTTTGTGGTTGGAATATGTTTAGTCCGCATTGCAACGCGTATTCTTTTACCGCTGAAAATTTAATTTTCTTACCGCGACCTGCTGGCTTATCTGTAGAAGTGATTACTCCTACCACATCGAAGCCTGCTTTTACTATAGCCTCTAAAGACGCCACTGCAAAATCAGGTGTTCCCATGAATACTACTTTAAAATCTTCTGGCTTCATTCAAATATCAATTTTCGTTTTCCTAATTTTAAATATAAAAAGGACAACGCTCCTAAAATACTGAAATAGATGAAATCTACTATCCAGACGATGTGAATAGGCTGGCGATTAACTTCTACCAAATAGTATAAGATGAGCATGTAAATAATGATGGCTATAATCTCTATTACCATAGTTACTTTGGTATCTCCAAACCCATCTACAGCACTAAAAAATATTCCTCCCACAGAAAAAAGGAGCATCGAAGGAACGATGACTAAGAATACGCCCTTAGCCATTTCTGTAAGTTCTTCTGCTTTGAATAGACTTAAAATAGTCTGTGGACTAATCCATAGAATAGAGGTGAGAATAAATACGCCTATGAAACTCATGACCATCATTTTCTTCATGGTAGGTAAGATGTCTTTTAATCTATTCTCTGCGGCTAAAGTGCTCACATAAGTCTTAGCAGTTCTATTCAATCCGAAGATGGCTATAAATGCTAGAAATAGCATGTTACGGGTTATGTGAGAAACCTTTAATTCATCAGTTCCTATGTGTTCTACCATAATAAAAAAGGCCATCCATGTGCTCAAAGAGATGATTTGAGTAATAGCCACAGGGTAGCTTAGATTTATTAATTCTGAAGAGTTTTTAAAGTCTAGAATCTTAAATTTCTCCTTTAAATAGTAGGTTAAGTGGTAACGCTTATTTATGATAAAGAAAATAGCGAATATCAATGCCATTCCTTCTGCCAGTGAACTAGCCCAAGCTGCTCCAGCCAAACCTAATTCTGGAAATCCTAGGTTCCCAAATATAAGTAAGTAATCTAGAACTATGTTTCCTAGACCGGTAATGAGCGCGACATAAAAGAGCATTTTAGTCTGCGCTATTCCAGAGAAAAAACCATTTATCACTATTAAGGGAAAAAGAAAGAAATAGCCAATAGAACGAATATTTAAAAAGCTAACCATCTTCTCAGCGAGTTCTTTATTTTCTGAGACTCCAGTAATAAGAGGTTCCATGAGGAAGTAAAATAAACCGAATAAAAAAACAGAGGAAACGATAGCGTAGTTAATGCTGTTTTTAAAGATAGTTCCTATGTCTGGTATGTTTTCTTCTCCCACTCTTCTGGCAGTAAGGATCTGCGTTCCTGCAGATAATCCTACTCCGAGCATCACGCCTACGATGTAAAATAGACCGCTACTATTAGCCGCATTAAAAGAATCGTCATTGTGTAATTCGCTGATAAATAAATTGTCGAAGAATAGAACGAAAAACTGGACAAAAGTACCTAAGCCAATAGGTACAGCTACTTTAAGAATAGCTTGGTACGAGGTGTCTATTCCTTTTCTTATCCTTTTTGGCTGCTCGTTAGATACAGATTTATCAGTCAATTTATTCTTAGTCTACTTGAATTACTAATCCCTTTAAGTATTCACTTTCTGGGTGATAAATATTCACGGGATGATCAGCTGGCTGATGAAGTTGGTGAAGAATTCTAACCTTTCTTCCTTCAGCTATAGCTGCTGCTGTTATGGTATGTGTGAATAACGATTTATCTACCGCTTGAGAGCATGAGAATGTGAAAATTAATCCCCCTGGCTTTATGTGTTTAATCGCATATGAGTTCAATCTCTTGTACCCTTGAATAGCTTTGTGTCTCACACGTTGATGTTTGGCGTAAGCAGGAGGGTCTAAGATAATAATGTCATAATCTTCGTCCATTTCCTTTATGTAGTCCAGAGTATCTGACTGAATACACTTGTGCTTGCTTTCGTCTAGTTTATTCACCTTAACATTTCCTTCAGCTAGGATTAGCGCTTTTTGTGAGCTATCTAAGCTATGGACTAATTCAGCTTCGCGGTGCAATGCGTAAACACTAAATCCTCCAGAATAACTGAATGTATTTAGCACTTTCTTTCCTTTCGAGTATAACCCTAGTAAATCTCTATTGTCACGCTGATCGATGAAAAAACCAGTTTTCTGACCAGTTACCCAGTCTATTTCAAAGATGTTTCCATTTTCTGTGGCTTTATGCGGAGTTTCGCATGAACCATATAAATAGGTGTTTTCCTCATCCATATCATGATTCTTCTTCATGAACTCGGCACTCTTATCATACACAGCAGTAAGGTGTTCTCCTAATTCAGATTGAAGAGCATCGCAGATCAGCTGGCGGTGGTTAAACATTCCTAAACTATGACACTGCATTACGGCTACACCGTTATAAAAATCTATTATTAATCCTGGTAAGTGGTCTCCTTCTGCATGAATTAATCTGAAAATATTATTATGGTCATTTCCAATGAATCCTAAATTCTTTCTGAGACTAACAGCATTGCTGATTTTCTCTTTCCAGAACGCGTCATCAATTTCTATATCTTCAAATGAAATTACTCTAGCGGCTATAGTAGTTCCCTCTGAGTAATGCGCTAATCCTAAAAAGCCTCCTTTATTAGCGTGTATAGCTACTATTTCACCATTTTTAGGTTCACCTTCTACGTCTTTAATAGCTCCAGAAAACACCCAAGGATGAAATCTTCTTAATGGCTGGTCTTTTTTCGATTTTAAAAATAATTTAGGATGCTCGCTCATGCTTTTTTATTTGAGCTGCGAAGGTATGCAGTATTAAAATAAAATTTGAACTAAATCTACACGATTATCTTGATGGAATTATTATTAGAGAGTCCCCTTTGAAATTAGATTTATAAAAACGGACGACTTTGTTTAATTCTGGGTTATTCATGGAGGCTTTTATCATAACTCCTTTCATCATATAGAAGAATCTCCTTTTAGAATATTTTCTGGGAATCGGAATCCATGAAGTCCCTTCTATTGGATAGAGTATCTGCCTTAGAGACACTATTTTTAGTTAGTTTTTAGTTCGTATTTCTCTTCTGAATTTAATAGAACTTCTTTGTTATCTGCCATCCATCGTAAAATATCAGCTGTTTTTTCTGGTGGAAATTTCGGGAGTTTTTCAGTTATTCCTGTAGGAGTTAAGCTCGATGTTTTCAGGGCTATTTTTATAGCTGTATGTATCTGGTCAAATTCTTTTTGACTTACTCCGATTTGGTTCAGGCTAGAGCAGACATCACATATTCCACAAGATTCTTTTCTCTTCTCACCGAAGTATTCTAGCAGTACGTTCATTCTGCATGAGACTCTGGAGATATAATGCTTCATAGCTTCTATTCGCTCTTTATCTCTAGATTGCTTGTCGCTGTATATCTCCTTGGGGAAGGATAAGTATGTTTCTTGAACTCTGCTTCTTAAAAATCGGACAGATGGAAGTCTTGATTTTGCTTCGTAATAGATTACTTCTCTATCTACTAAATTCTGAAGGTATTTATTTACGAGTGCTATGGGCAACTTAGTTCGCTGGGCTATGGCCATTTCATCTATAGCCACCATGTGCTCAAATATGCCACCATAAGACCGAATGATAACGGTTAATAAGTCATCTAAATTGGGATTGGCTACTTGGAATTTATAAACTCCAGTATGAGAAATCTTAAACATGAGTTTAGAGCTTTCTCTGCCATAGTTTTGCATTGCTATGAGCTCGGAATATTCTAAGATTTTAAGGCTATAATGAAGTGTGTTTATGTTAATTCCATGTTTGATAGAGAAACCGCTTATATCGAAATCTGCTCTGAAATTTTCTCCAGTACCATAAGCTATTTGGTATTCCTGAAATAACAGGCTATAGATTCTTTTTACCAGTTTTGGTTCTGGATATTTTAATTCTACCGATCGGTCTAAATTTTCTAGGTCAGAGGAGTTATAGATAAGCACTGAGAGACTGGTTTTCCCGTCTCTACCTGCTCTACCTGCTTCTTGGTAAAATGATTCTGGTTCTGAAGGGATATGAGGGTGGATGACTAAGCGCACATTGGCCTTGTCTATGCCCATTCCGAATGCATTAGTCGCACAGATTACTCTTACTTTGCCAGTTATCCATTCCTCTTGTATTCTCGTCTTATCTTCAGGTTTTAATCCTGCATGGTAAAATGAGGCTGTGATTCCATGAGAGTTTAGCAGGTCAGCATAGTCTTTGGTATGTTTCCTAGTGTTGGCATAAACGATGGTGCTGCCGCCTATTTTAGTGCAGATTTCTAAAATTTTAGCATGCTTGTTTATGCTATTTCTCACCACGAAGCGGATGTTCTCTCGAGCAAAACTCTTTGAAAA
>CESE01047372.1_pt1 | contig 74935 bp, 65 predicted proteins | sample 350271 | NCBI WGS metagenome assembly CESE01 (sample SAMEA2621536, study PRJEB7988) | marine metagenome | isolation source: saline water (ENVO:00002010), including | reverse complement strand
TTCTGAACTTTGTCCAGTAATGATGCTTTTGCATATCCCGAGGTATTCTGTTCAGGCGTATCCATGTACCTTTCGGTATACATGATTTCGTAATATTTCCAGTCAATTACTGGTCCGCCAGCAACTCCCACCTGAAATATTCCAGGAGCTTTTAGCATTAATGAGGTAGTCATAAAGCCGCCGTAACTCCAACCATGAACGGCCATTTTGTTGCGATCTACAAAATCTAAATTTATTAGATATTCTGCGGCAGAGAGCTGATCTACCACTTCAAATTCTCCGAGATTTCTAAAGATTTTTTGCTCAAAATCACGTCCTCGATTTTCCGATCCTCTGCCATCAACCGTATACACGATATAACCTTTGTTTGCTTGATAAGCCATCCAAGGCGACCCGCCAGCCATCCAGCTATTTGTAATCAATTGCACTCCAGGACCATTATAGACATATAGCAAGGCTTTATATTTCTTAGAAGGATTGAAGTCTACAGGTTTGAACATTCTTGTATTGAGGACAATTCCTTCACTAGTTTTAATAGTACCTAATTCAGGCAGTCTAACAGAGTAGTCTGCATAAGGATTTTTGTTTTCGATGAGCGAAATAACTTTTTTACCATTAAGATTATGGACGTGCGTGTTTCTCCGAGTTGATAGGCTGGTGTAGGTATCGATATAATAGTTTCCATCAAAACTCATGCGGATTGCATGCACTCCGCTTTCTGGAGTTATTTTTTTGGTTTTTCCAGTTGCAAGGTTCAGTTGATAACCAATTCTATCCAATCCATCATTATCTGCTACTACATAGGTTATGGTGTTCTCACCTTGTACTTGCATTAAAGCAGTAACTGGAGCTTCATGAGCAGTAAGCTGCTTCATCATTTTACCTTTTTTATTGTAGAGATAAAGGTTGTTGTAGCCATCTCTTTCGCTTTGCCAAATAAAGTTTTCTCCATTAGATCCAATGAATTCCATGGGGTGGAGTGGTTGCACATATTTATCGTGTTTTTCGGTAAAAAGTGTGCGTACAAACTCTCCAGTTAGCGGATCGTATTGGTTTAATTTCATTTCATTTTGATCACGATTTAGTATTGCTATGAAAATGGCTTTATCGTCTGGACTCCAAGCAATGTTAGTCAGATACTGGTCTGTTGGCCCTTCAGTTTTTATCCAAACCGATTGCTTGGTAGCTGAGTTCCATACTCCAACTGTAACTTCATGACTGGGCATTCCGGCCATTGGATATTTAACCGTATTTGATGATGCAGGCTTTATTGAATAATTGGTAATCGGGTAGTCGGTAACCATGGACTCATCCTTTTTGTAATACGCCAACATATTTCCGTTATTTGACCAAAAAGTGCCTTTAGAAATACCAAATTCAAAGCGATGAACCGATTGTCCAAAAACTACATTCTCTGATTGTGGAACACCTACTGGCGTTTCGTTCACTATTAAGCTATTCTCATAGGTATAAGCAATAAGAGCATTATTAGAGGAGACGTCTACATTGACCGCTCTTTCTGGAAGACTAATGATTTTATCTAATTCTTTCTTTTTAAAATCAAATAGAAATAGATTTTGTTTGACTTGAAATCTATATTGAGAATTACTTAGCCACGTTATTCTAGGAAATCGACTTAGTTCCTTGAGTTCCTCATAGTTTTTGAGTTCACTAAGCGAGGTGATACTAATTTCATCTTTAGCGTCTATACTTCTTTTTACAAGACGAGTATTACTAGAATCTATAATAACCCAAGAAATCGAATGCTCGTTTGGTAACCATTGGAGCTGAGATTTTATCTCAGGTTTAAATTTAGAATAGCCTCCAATTACTGCATCTGAAAGAGTGAATTCTGTTTTTTGTGCAAATGAGTTAAAGGATAAAAAAAGATTTACTGAGAATAGAATTAAAAAACGCTGCATAGTTTATATTTTGAGAGGGTAAAACTATAAAACCTCGGTTTGTGTTGGGTACTTTCACTTGTAACTTTAAGAGTTTTAGTGATTTTCTAAAAATTGTTTGATTTTTACTGAATTAATAGGTTTTACAAGAAAGTGGCTTACATGTGGGTTATTTAAAGCTCTTTCTTCATCTTTTTCGCTGATGCTAGACGTAAGCATTATAATCTTGGGTTGTATTGTTTTTTTGTTACTCGGCATTTCAAATAAATCTAGAAATCCCCAACCATCAAGAATGGGCATGTTAATATCTAAGAGGACATAATTGGGTTGCACCTTTTTCACTATTTTTAGGGCATCTTCACCATCTCCTGCTGTATGAATAGCACTAAAAAAATCACTCATTTCAAGATATTTTTTCGCAATGAGTATATCAATGTCGTTATCATCGACTAGTAAAATTGATGGTTTTTGCATCTATGCTGCGATCTTTTGAGTAAACTTATATTCAAAAACGGTTCGGCTCGGAACTGTTTCTATGGCATTTTCAAATTCTGTAGGAAAACAGTGCATCGGGTTATAACCTTTTGCTCCCATTTCTAAAATTCGATTAGAATAGCTTTTTTTGATATACGCATTCAGTCCTATTTTATGAAGATCTGATTTTATGTTGAGTAACTCTGTGATGATATTTAAATTAGTGTCAATAACAAATGAAAGTTCTATGAATATTAGACCAGATGTTTGGATTTTTTTTTGAAGATAAGAATTGATAGAACTATTAGAATGAAGCAGGATAGAGACTGTCTGAATCTCCATAGGGAAAAGATAAAGGAGCGCAGCATTAATCGTTGTATTATATTCTGTAATAGAAATATTTTGATTTGTTACCTCCAAGTTGCCAATATTAAGGGTACTTGGTATAAAATGAAATTGGTGAATCACCTAATTTATTGTAGGTAAATTACCTACTAGTTCAACTGTTCTTTTATTGCATATTTTATTAAGCTGGGTAAATTTTTAGAGTTGGTTTTCGCGAGCAAGTTTCTTTTGTGAGCGTCAACGGTTCGAAGACTGATATGTAGTTTTTCAGCAATTTCTTTATTTGAAAACTCGTCTAGAATCAGCTTTAAAACTTCATGTTCTCGATCTGTTAAGCTTGCTTTTTTGTTCTTTTCAATCCCTTCGTTTGATAGTAATTGATCCAACACTACAGGAGAAAAATATTTGCCTCCTTCTTGAATTTTTTGAATGCTTTTGTAAATTTCCTCTAAACCAGAAGTCTTGATAATGTATCCATCACAATTTGCAGCTTTTGCCTTGAAGAAATAATGAGGACTGCTGTGCATAGAAAGAAATATTACCTTGACAGAAGGATATAGAGCTTTGATTTTTTTGCAAGTAGTTAAACCATCCATTTCTGGCATATTTATATCTAAAAGAATCACTTCAGGCAATCGCGATTCCAGCGCAGAAAGCAACAATTCACCATTTTCAAAAGTTTCAATGGATGCAACGCTAGGATGGTTCATTAAGGAGTTTTGCAGACTTTCTCTAAGAATTGCGTGGTCATCAGTTATGAAAAGACATATTTTTTTCACCCTAAGCGTTGTTTTTTGATGGCTATCGAAATCATAGTTCCTTCATTTAATTTACTGTCTATAATGACATTGGCACCAATATATTCTCCACGATTGAGAATACTATGCAGACCAAAACTTTTACTTTCTAGCGTTTTCTGTTTGTCAAAGCCTTTGCCATTATCCTCTATAGAAAGTGTAATGATTTCATTAAATAATAATAGCTGTACCGAAATCTTTGTCGATTCTGAATACTTTAATGCATTGTTGATCGCTTCTTGGGCAATTCGGTAAAAGTTTAGTGCAATCGATTTAGGGATTTTAATTTTAGATAAATTACTGTTGAATTCTATCTGTACCTTACTCAGTTTATTTAAGTCTAGTATCAATTGTTCTAAGGTTTCATCTAATTCGATATCACTAATAGATTTTGGAATTAGATTATGGGATAGGTTTCTGCACTCGTCTAAACCAAGGTTTAGAAATTTACGCGCGTTCATCAAACCAACATACTTTTCTTCTTCTTTATCTCCTAAAAAACCATCTAAATAAAGCTGTGCTGCTGTTAAGTTTTGCCCCAATCCATCGTGCAATTCTTTTGCAATTCTTTCACGTTCATGATCTTCTGCTTGCAATATTGCTTGAATATTTTGGCGTTCCTTTTTAACCCTTTTAGAAATGTCTTTTAAAGTATACAATAAGTGATTAGCGGATTTATCATCTCTGATAATGGGCTCTATTGTAACCTCCATATTAACACTGAACGCATTCACCGTAAAAGTGATTTCAAAGGTAACTGCTTGTTTAGTGTCTATTACATTCGCAGTGGCGCTTAATTTTTCCTCAATTGATTCAGCATCAGAGAGGGGGAAATCGGTTACGATACTTATGAGGTTTTTCTCAATAAAGTGATCTTTGTTAAGATTTAATCCAAAATTGAAATTGATTAAGTCGAGAGCCTGGTTGATTGATTTTACTATAATCTGTCCGTCTTGCTCAACCTTACAAAGCACAACTAAATCCAAAGCTTTAGTAAAAACTAAATCTAATAGTTTGTCCTTTTCATCAATATTCACTTTGTGTGATTTTTTAGTTTCTTCATGTTTTTCTTTAAGCAACCTTTTGTGCTCCTCCAATTCCTTTTGACGAGCCTTCATTTGACGAATAGCCATAAACAGCATTGCTCCAAGCATAAAAAGAGCAAAAATGAGCATTATACCAATTTTTTCTGTTTTTGAGCGAGCTGTTATTTCTACTGTTTTTTCGTCGTTTTCTAGTGTAACCTGATCTTTCACTAGTGTAACTTCTTCAAATGCAGTTTGTAACTTGATATTGCGTAAAATATTTAATCCTGTTTCCTGAATTATGGCATTGTCAATGGAGTCGAGTCTTAATGCCAAAGAATAGGCGTTTGGTAGATTTAGCTTAGTTGATGCCAATAAAGTAATGTTTATTGCCTGTTTTTGTCGGTATAAGTTTTTGTTTTCTTTTAGAATTTCATTAGCCAACTGAGCATAAATTAGAGATTTTTGATGCTGATTACCGGCTAAAAATACTTTAGCAAGAAGTAGATATTGACGCGCAACAGTTTGACTTTTATTAGAGCCAATAAGGGCTTTTTCAGCTGTAAAGACTCCTTTATTACCTTCTTTTTTATTTCCATACAGATACTGGTAATAAGCCATAAAAAGTACGATTTCGATATAGTCTGTAGATGTTGTGCAAATTCCAATTGCTTCAAGCTTTTTAAAGTATTTATTGGACGAATACAGTTTGTTTTGCTCAAGTGAATTGAACAATAAACCAGCATAGATTGAGCACTCCTGTGAACTAAAATTTAAAGTCGATAGTGCTTTGTTATAAAAGTCGTTTGATAAATCATATAAGCCCACTTCAGCCAAAGTAAAAGCAGTATTTACTGCTGTTGTAGTAAGATGTTTCCCCGAATAGTCTGGCATAGAGGATATAGAGTCTGCTTTAAAAAAGTGGTTTAGTGAGTTTATTAAATTACCATCTACATAATATAGACGACCAATGTTGTTTTCAACGGCAACTATTGCTTCTAAAGCTCCAATCTTATTAAAATTAGTTGCAGCTTGGTTAAGAAATGTAAGAGCAATATCACCTTCCCTATTTTTTTTATAAAGAATTCCAAGAATGTTTTGGCAACTTGCAATACTCCTAGTGTCCTTTGATATCTGAGCTACAGCGTACATTTCATTTGCAAGGTCGAGCGCTTGAGGCATATCAGTGTCTGCAAACGAAGGGATAAGCTGAATTCCAATAGAAATTTTTGAAGTATCTTGAATTTGATTAAAAATGGCCAAAAGACTATCTTGAGAATTACTGGCATAGACTGTTGGGGCCAATGTTAGCAACACAACCAAATTCAAAATAATAGAAAATATACTTTTCATAGTGTATCAAAATTAAACTATAACACTATTAAAGAAGGGATAATACCCTATTAAAAGCGATTACAAATAAGTCATTTGTTTACTTTTGCAGGCGATGCAAGAAATACAGATTCATAATTCCACATTTGAAAGCTATCTTACTGAAAATGAAATAGATTCATCTGTTCAGAAGATTGCAGTCGCTATAAATTCTGAATATCAAGATCGCCATGTTTTGTTTATTGCTGTTTTGAATGGTTCTTTTATGTTTTGTTCCGATTTATTAAAAAAGATCACTGTTTCATGTGCAGTTTCATTTGTGAAAATGCAATCCTATGAAGGTCAGGAAACTACGGGAAAAGTAAGTGAGCTGATTGGTCTTTCCGAAGATTTGAATGGTGTTGATGTAGTAATAGTGGAGGATATTGTTGATACAGGAAACACACTAGAAAAGTTATATGCACTATTGAATGATAAATCGGTCAATTCAATAAAAACAGCAACATTGCTTTACAAACCCGAAGCATATAAAAAGAATTTGCCAATTGATTTTGTTGGGATAGAAATTCCCAATGAATTCGTATTAGGTTACGGATTAGATTATGATGGACTCGGACGAAATCTGAGTAAAATATATAAATTGAAAAAGCACTAGTTATGTTGAATCTAGTATTATTTGGACCTCCAGGAGCCGGTAAAGGAACCCAATCTGAATTACTAAAAAAACAGTATGATTTGGTTCATATTTCTACTGGAGATGTTTTTCGAGCGCTGGATGAAAATTCTGATTTGGCTCAGTTAGCAAAAAGTTATGCCGATAAAGGAAACTTGGTTCCAGATGAAATTACCATACAAATATTAGAGTCTGAGGTTCAGAAGCATACTGATATTAACGGTGTTATTTATGATGGGTTTCCAAGAACAACTGATCAAGCTGTTGCCTTAGACAAATTCTTGGATAAAAAAGATACAGCAGTCACTATGATGCTTTCTTTGATTGTTCCAGAAGATGAGTTGAAAGAGCGTTTGCTTGAAAGAGCTAAGGTTTCAGGTAGGGCAGATGATGCTAAGCCAGAAATTATTAAAACAAGAATTGCCAATTATAATAAAAGTACTGCTCCAGTAGCAGAGTTTTATAAAAACCAAAATAAGTTGGTAGAAATTAATGGTGTCGGAACAATTGAAGAAATTTTTGACCGATTAACACAAGCGATTAACGCACGATAAAACGAATGTCATTTAACCGAAAAATTGTTTCCTCGAACTTTGTTGATTACGTAAAAGTGTGCGCCAAATCTGGTGATGGTGGAAGTGGGTCTGCCCATTTACGTCGTGAAAAGTATGTTCCAAAAGGCGGTCCCGATGGAGGTGACGGTGGAAGAGGGGGACATGTTATTATTCGCGGAAATGTGCAAATGTGGACGTTGCTCCCTCTTAAATATCGCAAGCATGTAAGAGCTACCGATGGTGACAACGGACAAAAACAACGTGCATCTGGAAAACAGGGGGAAGACATGTACATGGATGTGCCGCTTGGTACTATTATTCGAGACCCAGAAACGGACGAACAGCTTGTTGAAATAACAGAAGACGGACAAGAATATATACTCTCTAAAGGTGGACGCGGTGGTCTAGGAAACTGGAACTTCAAAACATCAGTTAATCAAACACCTAGATACGCTCAAGATGGAGAGGAAGGAACCGAACACTGGAGAGTTCTTGAATTAAAAGTATTAGCCGATGTTGGTTTGGTGGGATTTCCTAACGCTGGAAAATCTACTCTTTTGTCAGTTGTCTCAGCTGCAAAACCAGAAATTGCAAATTATCAGTTTACTACGCTAGTACCTAACCTAGGTATTGTGAAATATCGTGAGCATAAGAGTTTTGTCATGGCCGATATTCCAGGAATAATTGAAGGTGCGGCTGAAGGTAAAGGTCTCGGAGTTCGATTTCTGAGACATATAGAACGAAATTCGGTATTGCTATTTTTAGTTCCTGCAGATGCTGATGATATCCAAGCGGAATATAATATCCTTCTTGAAGAACTAAGGAAGTATAATCCAGAATTAATGGATAAGGAACGCGTCTTAGCGATTTCTAAAAGTGATATGCTCGATCAAGAACTTCGAGCTGAAATTACTAAAGATCTTAATATGGATATTGAGTGGATGTTCATATCATCAGTGGTCCAAGAAGGGCTTATGGAACTTAAGGATTTGCTTTGGAGCAAATTTGACGTAGACTAATCCATCTTAATTCCTTTTCTTTGAGTTATGCTTGAGTATCTGGAGCAACTTGATGTTGCACTGTTTCTAATATTGAACGGATTGCATTCTAGTTTTTGGGATGTAGTGATGTACTGGTTTTCTGAGGAAGTTACTTGGGTTCCTCTTTATGCTATTCTATTATTTGGGCTTTACAAAAAATACGGTTGGAAAGCATTATTACCCATTATTGTTGGGGTTGTGTTAACCATAACCCTTACTGATCAACTTTCTGTCAAAGCTTTTAAAGAAGTATTTGTCCGTTTTCGGCCTTGTCATAATATGGAGCTTCAGCATCTGGTGCACTTGGTCAAAAACCATTGTGGAGGACAGTATGGCTTTGTCTCCAGTCATGCAGCAAATACCTTTGGTCTAGCCAGTTTTTTGTGTTTACTTTTTTCAAGTAATAAGTTAGGTTTTGGTTTATTCATTTGGGCAACAACTGTTGCTTACAGCAGAATTTATCTTGGTGTTCATTATCCAGCAGATATTTTTGTAGGTGCGCTACTGGGCATGTCTTTAGGGGCATTAACTGGAAAGAGTACTAGATGGGCGATTAAGAAATTCGCTTAAGGAACCAAATCAGTCAATCAAACATTTCCTTTTACAACTCACAATACTTGCATTTTGAGCAGCATTTAGAAAGGGGAGTTCTTCCAATTTTTCAAGATATTTTTTAGCTTTCTTACATTTATTTCTTTCGCAATAAGAGACTCCCAGTTGATAGGCGAACATTAGGTTGCTGGGATCGATTTCATAAGCTTGTTCCATGTATTTGAACCAACCAGCAATGTAAATAGCACTGTTTTGAGGGTCAACTTGTGCCAAGGCATTTTGACATAATGCCAGTTGGCTTAATGCATCTACATTTTTTTTATCTCTTTTTACGCACAGCTTCAGGTCAATTATGGCTTCATTTAGCAAACCTTGTTTATAAAACTGTAAACCTGCAGTGTAAAATGCTTCACTCTTCTTTGGGAAAAGTTTTTTGGCTTTTGATGTTCTAGAGAGGCCTTCTGCCATCAGCGAATCACTTTGTGCACGCACTCCTAATTCAGTTAAAATTCTTCCTTGCATGCAAAGTGATTGATACTCAAATCCAGTATTTGCAGTTAATTTATTAAGCCGGTTTAAAGCTAACTCGTGATCTTCTATCGCGTTATAAAATGAGGCAGCCATGAAGTCCATATTTATTGGGCTTACTTTCTCTTTTTTAATAGGATTAAGGATAAAGTTAATTGCTGACGATAAGCTGGAAACTTCCAGTTGTTGAGGTGCCTTGAATACATCTGATTGAGTAGCTTTTTTTTGTTTTTGGAACAAACATGCTACTGGATCAGCATAGGTCATTGTCCAATTTGAGTCAGCATTCAAATTGCGAATCAATCCTGTAAAATCCAATCGTTTTAAATAAACATATTGGAAATCATTCATTGCATCTAAGTCTTTAAATGCCTGATAATTTTGAGAAACTAATAACATTTCCTCGAAAAAACTGGCAGGGAATACATCTAAATCTCTTAAATCAATGTAGGACTGGTAGTCTTTGTGTTTCCAAAGAATATAGGAGGAGGTAAGATAATCAGAGAAGTGTGCCTGTTTGTAATCTATTTTTTGAAGTTTATGTCCTAATCCAATAGGATTGGAATAAGAGTCTACCTTAAGACCAAAGTTATATTTGGAATTGGTGAGGGTATAGAATTGATTGCTTACAACAAAACAATAGGATACCACACCAAAGAGCAATGCTGTTATTGAAACTATTTTATCAATTTTTTTTGGAATAATGTTTCCTAAGCCGATCGCTAAGATGGGGGAAATCGCAAGTATGAAAAAAGGAATGTTTCGCTGAGCAGAAAAGCCTAGATAAATAAACAGAAAAAGAATCAAGATATATCCGCCTGAAATAGTATTCAATGCATTTTGAACCGATTTTTTTAGTTGTTTTCCATTAGAAAAAACTAGGAACCAACCAAATAGCACAAGGACTATAATAAAAGCAACAGACTGCCACTTTTCCCAATAAATCGAGCTGTGATAATCTAGTAATTCAGTCGTGTATTTATTCGTATTCAGTTGACTAAATATTTCGAAAGGGTGCAACAGCATTTCATAACCTCTTGGATTTAAGCAAATGCCTAAAGTTGCTAGTCCAGTTGAATAAACTATTGGAGTTTTTAGAATTACTTGCTTTTGTCTAACTGCTAAAAAGACTTCCCAAGCTGCAAAGGAAAACATCAGTACTATTCCTGTAGCATAGGCTTCATGCATATTGGTCCAGAGCACCTGTAAAGGGATCCACCAATAAAACCACTTAAGATTTTTGTTTTTTCCTAATAAATAAATCAGGATGGTTAATAGGCTGAATAGATGGCTAATTGTTTCTGGCCTTGCAGTCATTCTATAACTGCAAATTGCAAGTGCAGCAATAGTGACGAATGCCCAAGCTCCCGTTTTTCTTGAATTGGATAGCTGACCATAAATTCCGTAGAGTACCCAAACGATCAGCACATTTATTATCGATTGAAAAACAGACACAAATTCAGGTCCTCCAATTTTTGAGAAAGTATAGATTAACACCTCGTACAGCCACTTTACATTAATCCATTCCACGCCAAAATGAGTGTAAGAAAGGAAATCGGTGGCAGGTACTTGAGTATTTTCTAGTATCCATTCTCCTGTTCGCATGTACCACCATAGGTCAGGTTCAATCAGTTCTTTAACACCGATTGCACACCCCACAAGCATGACAACAAAAACAATTGTGTAATTGATAGAATTTTCTTTCATCGATTTTCAAAAGTAAGCATTGAAATCGGTCAAATTTTTTTCACGATATAATGTCAATAGATGTCAAGCAATTGCTGATTGTAGGAACTTAGAATCTGTAATTTGTGCAAAAATTAAAGTTATGCTCGACACCATTGATTGGGTCATTATAGGGGCTTATTTATTGCTCTCTCTTTACATTGGCTACCGTTATAAAGATCAAGCAGGCAAAAGTCTTTCTGACTTTTTTCTAGGCGGTCGAAATATGCCTTGGTTTGTTGCTGGAATTTCTATGGTAGCCACAACTTTTGCAGCAGATACACCGCTTTGGGTTACTGAAGTAATTGCGCAACATGGAATAAGTGGAAACTGGCTTTGGTGGAATATGCTTATTGGTGGAATGTTAACCACCTTTTTCTTTGCAAAGCTTTGGAGAAGAGCCGATATTCTTACCGAATTGGAGTTTATTGAATTGCGATATAGTGGTGCGCCTGCTCGTTTTTTACGGGGGTTTAAAGCCGTTTACATGGGGTTATTGCTAAATGTTGTAATTATTGGTTGGGTAAATTATGCTATGATGACCATTCTACAAGTGTTCTTTGGTATACCAGCATTCGACTCGGCTATTCCGTTTTTTGACAATGAAATTATATGGTACCTGATTGGAGCAATGCTGATTGTGGTGTTTTATTCCTCCTTGGCCGGATTAAAGGGAGTAGCAATTACGGATACTATCCAATTTGTAATTGCAATGGCAGGCTGCATAATCATGGCCATTTTTGTAGTGAATGAACCTCAAATTGGTGGAATTTCGGGATTAAAAGAGCAATTACCCGATTGGCGTTTTAGTTTCTTTCCGGTTTTTGATGGAGATTCAAGCGAAGAGGGAGTTTATAGTATTTCCTTAGCATCATTTTTAACTTTTGCGCTGGTACAATGGTGGGCCAGTTGGTATCCTGGAGCAGAGCCTGGCGGCGGTGGGTATGTTGCTCAAAGAATGATGAGTACCAGAAATGAACGTGGGTCAGTATTAGCAACATTATTATTTCAAGTGACTCATTACTGTTTGCGACCATGGCCTTGGATTTTAGTTGGACTTTGTGCATTAGTGTTATACCCTGATTTACCTAAAGATGAAACAGGTCAGGGCTTTGTCTTAATTATGCGCGATGTGCTGCCTTCTGGTTTAAAAGGGCTACTGTTGGTGGCGTTTTTGAGTGCATATATGAGTACAATATCTACTCAATTAAATTGGGGAGCAAGTTTCTTGACTAATGACTTATATAAGCGGTTTATAAAGCCTTCAAGTAAATTTGAATCGGAAGAAAAAGCACAAAAGCACTACGTATTAGCCGCTCGTTTTTTTACACTAGGTATTATGCTTGTTGCAATTTATGTAACGTCTCAAATTGAGACAATCGATGCTGCAGCTAAATTCCTGATACAAGCAGGTGCAGGTCTTGGTCTAGTTTTGATATTGCGCTGGTTTTGGTGGAGAATAAATGCTTGGTCGGAAATAGCGGCAAGTTTAGCTCCTTTATTTGGATACTATTTTTTCAATAATGTGATTGTTCTAGAATATCCCTACAATTTTTTAGCAACGATATTATTAACGACAGTAGTTTGGTTGTTAGTTACTTACCTCACTAATCCAGAACCCAGCGAATTACTTCAGAAATTTTACGATAGGGTTCGGCCAGGAGGTTGGTGGTCTAAGTATTCAAAAGGAGAAAAAGAAGGATACTTTAAGAACATGATGCTCACGTGGCTTTTTGCGCTTATAAGCACATATTCATTGCTGTTTGTAATGGGGTATGTGATTTTTGGTGAATGGCAGCAAGTTGGAGTTTGGGTGGTTGTAGGATCTGTTGGTTCGTTTTTCTTTTTACGATTTGTAAAGAAAATTCTTTAGCAATATTGACTTACGATTCGTATTAATTCCTCTCTATCAATGGGTTTTGGTATGAATCCAGTAAAGTCCACGTCTTTACACTTCTTTTTCATTATTTCTTTAGAACTGGCAGATACAGCGAAAATTGCAGTATCTAAATTTGATTTTTGTTCTCGAATAATTTTTGTTGCTTCTACCCCATCTATAATAGGCATTTGTAGATCCATTAAAATAATTCGATAATTGGTTTTTTTACATGCCAAGATAGCATCAGCAGCACTTTCAGCTTCGTCTACTTTGATGTTTAATACACTCAAATACCGACTTAAAAGAACCCTGTTTATCTTATTATCATCAACGATTAAAACCGGACCATTAAGTGAGTTCTTCTTTGCTTCAGATGTCTCTGAAATCTCCATGTCGAGTTCAAAGTAAAACATACTTCCCTGTCCTGCTTTACTCTTTAACTGGATCTCACTATTCATAACAATTAGTAAGTTTCTGATTATGGAGAGGCCAATTCCACCTCCTCCATAATTTTCGGTAATTCTTTCATTTTCTTGAGAAAAACTCTCAAAAATTTTATCGGTTTCAATTGGTTTAACGGCAATCGTATTATCAATAACTGAAAATCTAATTTTTGCAATATTGTCTTGATTTGAAATTAATTTTGTGGAGATGATAACAAGTCCGTTTGTCTCAAATTTGATAGCATTTTTAATCAAATTAAACAGAATTTGATTTAATCTAAAAGGATCTCCTGAAACTTCGAGCGGTATGTTTTCATCATATTCCAAATGAATATCAACCTTATTTTGCCGAGCAGATGGAATAAAAGAATGAACAATACTATTAATGTACTTGGATAAGCGTATTGGCTGGTTATTCAATATCACTATACCTTTTTCTATATCACCAAGATCTATCGAACTGTCAATTGTACTTTTTAATCCTTGGTTAGATACGCGAAGCATTTCTAGATCAGCTTCCAATTCTTGATCCTTATTTCTATCTTGAATGAGGTTTGTTAGACCAATTATCACATTTAGGTAAGTTTTTAATTCGTGTGAAACAATAGTCAAAAATTCATATTTAATTTTCTTCCTTTCTTCTGCATTGTCAATTGCAATTATTCGCTTGCGTTCTGCGGTTGCTAGATTTTTTGATCGTTTCGCAAAAAGTAGAGATAAAATTGAGCCAGCAATGGCAAGCAAGCAGCCTAGGAGACCCAGTAGGAAAATCGCAATCCAGCTTATTTTTAGTTCCTGAGATAGCACTCTTAGTTGCTTTCGTTGTCCATCTATAAGTATTGAAATTCTAGTTTGGATCAACGGCGCTTTGCGGAGTTTTGTATAACTTTCTGTAGTAGCGAAAAATGCAATTATGGGATCAATTTCCTTTGCATTTATCAGTTTAGATTCCTGCTGTTCTGCTAGAAAAAGGAGGTGTGCAGTGGTTGCGATGTTTCTGTAGTAGGTAACATCATCAATAAATAGGTTTAAGTCTTTCTGTATATAGCTGAGACCACTAAGGATATTAGCTCGAGACTCAACTTCTTTTAATTTAAATCTAACGTCAATACCAATATAAACTACACATAGAATAAATAAGAAAGATACTCCTGGAATGATGAATAAATTACGATTTATTGTTTTCATAATTGTAGAATGCCGTTTGAATTAAACGGTATTATGCAATTGTATGAAATATATACACTTACAGGTTGATTTTTCGATCTTTTGGAAATCTAATAGAATAGGAGAAGTTGAGTTCTTTGCTTTCTCCGGGCTTCAATTTAATTACCCATTTAAGTTTTCCAGTATCCTCGTTATGCTCCGCTTTTTTTGAGCTTAAAAGGGTTACTTCAATTTGGTTGTTTGTTGTTACGGGAATTTGATCTTCTACAATCATCTCTATCGCTACATTTTTGTTGTTGGTAATAGTTGTTCGAATGCCAATTTCTTCGCGTTTATCGGCTCCAATAGCATAAACCTTGCAGTAATCCTTCACTCGTTTTCTTTCCATAATAATGTTATCATCACGACCTAAAGAAATATCTAGTGTGTCTTGCATTCCAGATAAATTGAGCATTGCATTTCCAACAAATGTATTTTGAAAAAAGAAATTGCTTCTTCCTGGAATTAAATTGTACTGATGCCAATCGGAGGTTTTTGCCAATAAAAATGCCGTAGTTTGAATTTTTGGTGCAGCATAGTAGGTGTAATCAGCGGGCAATTCGTATTGTGCCACAATAACTCCATGTTGTTTGTTATCGCTCGGAATATTGTACCGCGTTTTTAAATCAAATGAAACGGCAGTTTGCAATTGAGAAACTTGAACTGGAGGAGGAGTAAATTCTTCCAATTCCTTTATTTCAAAATCATCATCACTTTCTGTTTTTGAATTTGAAGCATCGCTAGAGTAGTTGTAAGCTCTATTTGATTGTTTGAAGGATTCGTTTCGCGAGTAATTCAAGGGTTGTACAAATGCCAATCTCCATGGGGTAAGTGTAGGTTTTTGAATGTTGGCTTGAGGATTTGAAGTAGATAATGAAATTTTTATATTTTCCCAATCTACTCCTGAGTGCTGGTAAACCTTGGCATTATAATCCAGTTGTAAGGGTTCTTTTATGCTATTGCTTCTAAGATTGTATAAAGGATACCAACCTGCGTTTTGAATATTGTAGGCTAAGTTTAAGTTGATGGTTTGAGTGGTTTTTGATTCCACTTCCACTACAATTTCTCCAACGTGTTTTCGTTGGCTTCCAAGTTGATTTTTTTGTGCTCGTAATTTTCCTAAAATATTTTGATATGTAGTATGCTTTTGATTCTCTGTTTTTTGACTTTTTAGAATATCTTTCAATCGGGTTCGATAAAAATCGGCTCTTTTAGTGAGTTCTTCGGTAGTGTTATTGTTGCCAGTTGGCGATAAAACCTTGTTTTTTAGAATCAAATCTTTTTCTTCTTTAAGCAGCCAACGTTCGTCATTTACATCTTGGAGTTTACTCTCCATAAATGAAATTGAATCTTGGATGGCTTTTAATTTTGAGGAAGGAACTACGTCCTTCAAATAATTGCGTTGAAAGTAAATGGAAAGAATACTGAGTTGTTTGTCGCCTCTAAGTTGAATAGAGTTTTCGTTGATTTGAGTAGATAGATTGGAAATAATGATTTGATGTTTTCCCGAAGGAATTTTCACTTGGGCAGTTCGTTCTATTTGAGCAGCCTTTTGAAAAATTGTAACATGTTCTATTGTTGATCTTGTTGGAATTTCTTTAGCTGAAACAAAAATACTGAATGCAATAAGCAGTGTTGAGATGGTGTATTTCATGACTTAAAATTTTAGATAAGTCAGGCCTAAAACAAAAATGATGCCGCTAATTAAATCCTTTTAATTGCCTGTGTAATTCCTGAGTTGGTAAACCAACAATATTCTCATAGCTGCCTTCTATTTTGGTTACTCCAATGGTTCCTATCCAGTCTTGGATTCCGTATGCTCCAGCCTTATCCATAGGTAAGCCCGAATCAACATATTTAATGATTTCTTTGGTGGATAATTCCCCAAAAGTCACTTTAGAAATAACACTAAAAACGAGTTGTTTTTTGCTGGTCATTAAACTGACTCCAGTTATAACCTCGTGTGTATTATTTGAAAGAAATTCAAGCATCTGTCGCGCTTCTTTTTGTGTTTCCGGTTTATTAAGGATCTTATCCTTGCAGGAAACTAAAGTATCTGCAGTAATTACCAATTCATTAGGCATAACTGAAGCACGATATGCGCTTGATTTTTTTTTGGCTAAGTATTCAGCTACTTCTTTTGGCGATAAATGACTTGGAAAGTCTTCGTTTACTTCTTTGATTCTAATTTTGAATGCTACCCCCATTTTAGTAAGCAACTCTTTTCTTCGAGGAGAATTACTAGCTAGAACAATGATAAACGACATAACAATTAAATCTTTCCCGATAAAATCAGAAACGCTACTACAGAATAAAGAATTCCTACAACAGAGGCTGTTTTATTGAGTAAAGCAGGAAGTTTAAAGTGCGACTTATGGCTTCCTTTTAAGGTGAGATACATGCTCCATAAAACCAATGGAGAAAAGACAAATGCCAAGTAAGCTAGGCTATATTTATCATCTAAATAATTCTGCTGAATAACAAATATTCCAATTATAATTGTCGCATAAATGGCGACAATTATCAAGGCCGTTTTTTTAATTCCTAAAACAACAGGAAGCGTTTTACAACCATATATTTCATCGCCATCCTTGTCAATAATATCCTTGGTCATTTCACGAGCTAGAGTCATCAGAAAAGCAAAAACACCAAATCCAAGACACCAATATAGAATGCTGTATACTACTCCTTTAAAGTAAGGGTAAGCTTGTGGATATTCAGCCAGAAAGTCTTGATTATTGGCTACTAAGGGTGGGATTTCGAATAGTGCAATTGAAAAAGGAACAAGCCCTGTGCAAAAGGCAATTATTATATTTCCCCAAAGAAATTTTCGTTTGAAATTAGTGCTGTAAAACCAAAGAGATGAAATCCAGATTACATGAATTAAAGTCAACTCTATAACTCCGATTTTGTAGGAAACATAGGCTGCTAAAACAACTGCAATTATATTCATTACAATGTGAGACATCATCGCAATACGACGTTTCACATGTTTTCCAATCAATATTTTATCTGGCTTGTTGTAACGATCAATTTTTAAATCGAAATAATCATTAATAATATTTCCTGCTGCAGCAACCAATACAACAGAGAGCACTAGAACACCAAAGTCTAATTCGGATAACTGCAGTTTAAGTTCATGCAGCTCGGTGAGTGGCTTTAGAATGAACCAACGCAAGCAATACATTACCAATGCGATAATGAATAAATTCTGGCTTCTAATAGCCTTAAGAAACGCGGTTACTGGATGCATTACCATGTGAATTTTGAGGCCTCCGGAGTATTCAAGTACTCTGGTTTAAACCATTTGTTATGAATTTTGAGGAATTGTTCTACAATGTCTCTAACACAACCTTCTCCGCCTTTTAGGGGTGAAATGTAATGTGATATTTTTTTTAATTCTTCGGCAGCATCAGCTGGACAGCAAGCCAATCCCACTTTTGTCATTACCTCATAATCGGGGATATCGTCTCCCATATAAAGGCATTCTTCAGGTTTTAAATCATAACCCAATAAATGCTCCTCAAAAACTGCTAATTTATCTGCAGACTTTAAATAAACATCTTGAACGCCAAGCTGCAATAGTCGGTCCTTCACCACTTCTGAGTTTCCTCCGGTAATGATCGTTATTGGGATGTTCATTTTTGCTGCTAGATGCAAAATATACCCATCTTTTGACCCCATACTTCTAATCATACTTCCATCAGGCATCAAACTTACCGATCCATCGGTAAGTACACCATCGACATCAAAAAAGAGTGCTTTGATGTTTGGTAGAATTTCTAAATAACTTTTACTCATGTCTTGCGAAGATAAATTAAACCGAATGCGCGAACTGTTAAGAATTTTACTCTTGGATGAGTTGAGTCAATTTTAGGTAGACGTTTTGTAGGTTAGGCTCATTTTCGAGATATTCTAAATGTTCATTTATTGTTGTTTGATCGTTGCGAATTGCAGGTCCTGTTTGTGCTTTTAGAGGTCCAGTAAGCTTTGCTTTTTTCAAGGTTTCTTCGACAAGCGGCCAAATAACTTCCTGCGGAATTTTATTTTGTTCCAATAAAGTAATAGACTCTTGTAGCAGTTTATTGATAAAATTATTCGCTATTACACCAGCTATATGCAGGCCTTTTTTTGCTTCTGTATCAATGAAATAAAGGTTTGACCCAAATGCTTTCGATAGATATTTTAGATGCTCGTCAACCTGTTCTGAGTTAGATTCTAAAAAAGTTGGAATAGAAGAGTAGTCTAAATTACTATTTCCTTTTGTAAAGGTTTGAAACGGATAAAAAACTCCTTTGTTTTTAATATTAACATGAAGCTCTTTTATTCCAAAGGCTCCCGAAGTGTGAGCGATTGTGGAGTTGGAGTTTTTAAATATTTCTGAAACAGCAGGTATTGAGCTATCAGAAACAGCTAATAGTACTATATCAACTTCTGGAAAATCATTCAAACTAAAAGTTTCAATAGAAAAATCACTTTTAAATGCTTGCAGTTTTTCAAGTGATCTGGCTGCAACTCCTCTAATTTTATATTTTGATAAATTGAATGAATTACACAAATGCCAAGCTACATTGCCTGACCCAACTACTAATATAGTTGGCATAGTTTTCATTATTTACCGAATTTAACGCGAGAATAAATGGCTATTATGGTTCCGATAATCATTATAAAACAACCTAACCAAAGCAAATTGATATATGGAAACACGATAGCCTGCATGACTATAAAATCACGCGATACATTCTTTTGTATAAATGTTAATTCAATGGAACCATCTTTAGGGTTGATGTTATTAAACGAAACTTTCAATCCTATGTCCTCGATACCATCAGGTAACCCATAAATTTCAGACGTATCCTTTACTATGAATAAAGGTCTTAATGTGTGTTTCTTAGTATTAAAATCCCAAGCTATAAGTTTAGCTTCTACCGCAATATCACTTTCTTGCAGCTCAACCTGCTTTATGTCTATAGGGAGAATTCGCCTTACACTATCAAGAATAACGATGCTTTGTTTTAGATAAAGTGTATCGCCAACTTTTACATTCTTAACCTCAGGTTCACCATATTCTTCTTCATCTTTTTTATCTTCTTCCAGAATAGCCCATGTAACATGAGTATAGATATCTTTATCTAAGAAATGCCGCGTATCTGGTTCTGCAACATTTCCCATTCTAGGATTCGTTTGCACTCTAGGTCTTAGGGTGAAAACGGATTCAAAATCACCATTTGGCAATCGTTTCATATATTCTACTAGGAAGTATACGTTGACTCCTTCTTCCTCTTTTCCGCGATAGCTTACGTAATAATCATCCATTGGAAGAGTGTCATTTTCCATAAGGAGAATGTTCTCTTTGTTCTCAAATTCGTCACCAAGTTGTTCAACGTCAAAGCTGGAGGTGTTGTTGCTAATATTTTTTTGCTGGCTCATCGAAATAAGCGCTCCAATCATCATTACTCCAAACCCAATGTGTGAAATTGAGGATCCAGCGTGCCTGATCTTGCCTTTCAAAATAGAGAGCCAATAATCAAGATTACCGAGTACCGCAAAAGATCCTGTAAATAATAAAAACAACTCAAACGGATTGGTCATTTTGAGCAAGAACCCAATTATACCGCTAATTACTAGGGCAGCAATTAGGGACCTCAAAATTGCTTTTGAGAAAGACTTAAAAGCAGACTTTTTATATTTTAAGAACTGGCTGAAACTCATGAAAAGTAAAACCAATATTACAAACGGAATCTGCCAGCTGTTGTAATGTGAAATAGCATCCGATGGAGGAGCAAGAGCACTTCCAAATATTTTATTGATTACCGGAATTGAGGTACTAATTAATATTTGAAACGAAGAAATAAATAACACCAACGAACCTGTAAACATCCAAAACTCTCGCGTCCACAAATCTTCTTCTTTTTTATTTCTAGGAAGCGATTTGTAGTTTACGACTAAGGCAACTATTGCAATAAAGATGTAGGATAGTAGGTACAAAAGTAATTGTCCAGACATTCCTAAATCGGTAAATGCATGTACTGAAGAGTCTCCTAAGATTCCACTTCTGGTAAGAAATGTCGAATATAAAATCAATATAAAGGAGATAAGAACCATTCCAAACATGGTAAAAGATACACCACCTTTTTTTTCTTGAATTAGCATTAAATGCATTCCGCCGACAAGGGTTAACCAGGGAACTAATGATGCATTCTCAACGGGATCCCAAGCCCAAAAGCCACCAAAACTTAAAGCTTCGTATGCCCAAGCTCCGCCCATAAGAATTCCCGTACCTAAAATCATTACGCTAAAAATGGTCCAAGGCATTGCCGGTTTTATCCATTCATTGTATCGTTTTTTCCATAGTCCAGCCAGTGCATAGGCGAAAGGAACTAGAGTTGATGCAAAACCAAGAAAAAGAGTAGGAGGGTGGATTGTCATCCAATAATTCTGCAAAAGAGGGTTTAAGCCTCGGCCATCTAAATGCAACAAATAGTCTGCGCTTTTGAATAGGGGTAGATTTACAAATTCAGGGTGATCTCTTAGCAGAACTGTAAATGGGTTTGAGCCTACTTTATACTCTAAAATGTAAACTCCTAGAAGCATACTTGATAGAAATACTTGTACAGAGGAAAATATAGCCATTACACTGGTCGTTAATTTTCCATTTCTCCAAATGATTATTGACCCTAAAACGGTATGCCAGAATGTCCAAAGAAGAAAGCTGCCTTCCTGACCTTCCCAGAAGCAAGAGAAAATATATCTAAGTGGCAGTGCTTTACTTGAATGTTGCCATACATAGTAGTATTCAAAATACTGATTCATCAGCATGTAAAACAATACCGCAACTATTCCAAAAACACTAGCGGTATGACCTATAAAGGAAACATTAGCTAGTTTTTTCCATGTTTTATCTTCATTTTTAGATGCGTAGAAATACGAAAGCATTGCCAGTAATGCAAAGCAGAAACTGGTTACAACAAAGAAATTTCCTAATTGACCTACAAAGAGGTGTTCACCTATATATTTCATGAATTCGCTGTGCGTTCTTTTTCTAGTTCTTCAGGTGACTGAAATTCAGGTGACCCGTTATCATATTTTGATGGACATTTCATTAAAATTTGATCGGCATGAAATTCATTCTTTTTTGATTTTCCAATAATTACAATTTGTTCTGACCGATCAAAATCTTGAGGTTTCGATTTATGAAGAACTACCTTACGCTCCACACTGTCCTTATCGTACATATAAAACTGAAACAGATCTGGATTTTTCTGGGGTTCGTACACTTGCGGCTTCTCTTTGTTTAAGTAACCGACAATGTGAAACTCAGCTTGTTCATTTTTTGAAGATTCTGTGAAATTTGAATAGGTGCTAGAATCATTAATAGAGCCGAAAATCACTCCAATCGAAATAGCAATTACAATAATTCCAATGATGTGTGTTTTTTTCATTTTGGATTATTTTTTTCCAACTTGTCAAGTTTCTTATCTATGCTGAATAGATAAATTGCTAAGCCTATAAAAATGATAAGTACCACAGCAACTACTACGTAAATCTTTCCTTCTGATCGCATATTTGTCGCCATCTCAACTCCTTGTGCGCTGAGTCCATTCATTAAGAAGAACAAAATCGCTGTAAGGACAAGTGAGATATTACTATGCATATTTCTGAGTGTCATCAATGTTTTTAATTCGTATTTTAATACTGGTAATCCATGCTCCTATGAGTATCCAACCTATAACTGCAGGGTAAAAAACGATACGCATTGTATTGTCCATATCATAACTTCCAAAAGCTGGATTACCTCCATTTCCTGGATGCAAGCTGTCGTTTAATCTAGGAATTACCATTATAAAGAGAATCATCATTACCCATGCGAAAATGTTGTAGACGGCGGCAACTTTAGCTTTTCGATGCTCATCTTCTATAGAGCCTCTAAGTATAATATACGCCAGATAAGTGAGCATGGAAATCGCAGTGCCATTTAACTTTACATCATTCGTCCAAAAGCTGCCCCAAGTATACTGAGCCCAGACCATTCCTGTAAGTAATCCAAATAAACCCAATACTAATGCAACTTGAACACTTTGATCTGCTTTATTATCGTGCTGTAAATCGAAGCCTGCTAGAAATTTTATTGAATGGAATAAAGAGTAGGAAAGCAATGCCATCATCGCAAACCACATCGGAATATGAAAGTAAGTATTTCGGATGGTTTCGTTTAGAATTGGGAGCTCTGGAACTGGTACTAGAAAACCGCCTACTATACTGTAGCTAACCAATACAACGCCTAAAATTTTCCACCAATTTTTGCCCATAATCTCACCCTGAATTTAGTCACGCCAAAGGTATGGAAATAAAATGTAGGCCATGGTTATGCCGATGGCCATAATGCCTCCAATTGCGAAGAAATATCTAAAATTTTGAGCATCATTAACACCTTGTGAAAAATTGAGTGACAATGCTATAATTGTAATTAAAAATGGGATAATAATTGGGAAGCTCAATATCGCCATTAGCGCTGGATTATTGGATGATTTTGAAGCAATGGCAGCCATCACTGTCAGAAGAATAGATAAGCCTACAGACCCTAAAACTAGTGCTCCAATGAAGCCGGGAAGATCTAAAATAGGATTTCCAAGAAAAAGAGCATATGCTGAAAATGTAACTAAAGAAATTATTAGTAAAAGAATTGAATTATAAATCAACTTCCCCATTATAATTTCTTGAGGGTTTGCTAACGAGTACATGTACAGCAATCTGTTTTCCGACTCTTGCACGAAGCTCTTAGTTATTGTATTCACAGATGTGAACAGAATGATAATCCAAAGCAATGCATTAAATGTTGTTGTATCGATGATGGTTTGGAAGGATAAGTAGCAAACAAAAACGGTGCTGGTGACATAAATAAGAATACTAGCAATGCTATTTTTCTCTTTCCAATCGAGTAAGAACTCTTTGTGTACCAATGATTTTACGCGACTAAACTCCACTTTTTATATGTTAAGCTATAAATACTCACTTTTGCAAAGTTAATCGTAGAAACTTATTGAACATGAAATTAGATATTCTTGCTTTTGGAGCGCATCCTGACGATATTGAATTAGCTGCCTCGGGCACCTTATTGCATCATTCCAGTTTAGGGCTAAAGATTGGCGCTGTTGATCTTACTCAAGGGGAGTTAGGAACTAGAGGAAGTGCTACTTTAAGATTACAAGAAGCTGATAAAGCAGCGCAAATTATTGGTCTTTCAGTGCGTGAAAACCTTGGGCTAGAAGATGGTTTTTTCGAAATTAATGAAATCAACTTATTGAAAGTTGTTGAAATGATTAGAAAATATCGTCCAGAAGTAGTTTTTGCGAATGCAATTTCCGATCGTCATCCAGATCATGGCAGAGGAGCAACGCTTGTTTCTAGGGCTTGCTTTTTAAGTGGATTAGTTAAAGTAGAAACCAATCAAAAACCTTGGCGGCCAAAATCAGTGTATAATTATATTCAAGATCGAGGCATGACGCCAAATTTTGTAATTGATATAACACCATATTGGGCTAAGAAAATGGAAAGTATTATGGCATATTCTAGTCAATTTTATGATCCAAAATCTAAAGAACCTTCTTCCCCAATTAGCTCTAAAGAATTTAAAGATTTTCTGGAAGCTCGATCTCGAGAGTATGGTAGAATGATTGGTGTAGAATTCGGTGAAGGTTTTACTGTGGAAAGACCAATAGGAATAGACAATATTTTAAATCTCAGATAAAAGGTTAACGTAAATTCAGAAGGTATGTTGAGTTGATCTACTTGACTTTTTCTGAAGGTTTCACCATTCGTAATTTAAGACGGATAATAGCATTTAAGCACAGCTATACTGGAGTTAATTACAAGGAGAATGGTATGCAGTCAAATTCAAAAGTTGACGATTACAAGGTTCATACAACCAAAACCATTATTAGCTTTTAAATCAAAAAAAAACTCCCTTCCGAAAACCGGAAGGGAGTTTTTTTATTCAGATAATATTTCTTACTGAACTACAATTCTATGTGTAGTTTTTTCAGCTCCGTTAGAAACGTTTAGGAAGTAAACTCCTTTATCTAAACCTTTCAGACTAACAGGTTCAGAATGATTTGAATTTACATCAATTATAGTTTCATATACAACTTGACCAACACTATTGTTAATCGTTAATTCAAGAGTTGTATTTACAGAAACTCCACTTAAGTTAATATTGAATTCACCTGTGTTTGGATTTGGGAAAATAGCAATCGATTCTTCGTTTGCAATAACAGAACCTAAACCAACTTGGAATCCATCCAATAGCGCAATTTCTGACTCACAGCCACTGCTAAGATCAGTTATTGAAGCACCGAAAACAGTTCCATTTCTTTTGTACTTAGTTAGGTCAACATTGAAAGTTGCTCCTGTTTCTCCTGTAAACTGCCATCCTGCTCCACGAGATTCGTCGAAATACCATTTTACACCTGTACTTGTTCCTGAAGTGATAACATTATTACTTTCATTTAATAGTGGTTTATTTGGTAGAGCGACTACTTCAATTGTTAATGAATTTGAGATAATTGAATCACCACAAGAGTTGAAAGAATATGTAGTAATATTTTGAGTTCCAATTACATTAGTAGGAATACTGATTAAAGAACCTGTACCGCCATTACTCCATTTAAAAGAAGCATTTGTTTGTCCTGTAGCTAGAAGGTCAATTGATCCATCTGCATCAATACAAACTGTAGCTGAACCACCATTTACAATCGCAATTGCAGCTGTAGGTGCAGGTTCTGCGCTCACTACTATTGAATTTGAGCCTGTTAAAGCACTGCTACATGCAGTTACATCAACGGTATAGGTACCAGAAGCATTAACAGTTACAGTTCTTGTAGAACCAATTGTTGCTCCACCACCATCTTTCCAAGTGTAAGTTCCATCTGGATTTTCAGGTACGCTAAGCGTTGATTGTTCTCCTGGGCATAGGAATTGTGCTCCTGTTATTGTTGCGTTAACTGCATCTACTGTGTCAACAATAATTGTGTCAATTGTACTACCAGCACAATTTGCTACTTCAACAATATAAGTTCCAGGTGATGTAATTGAAAATGTGTCAACTGTTCCAGGTATTCCTCTGTCCCAAATAATACTTCCATTTGATCCAAAAGAAGAGGCGTTAACAGTTAGTACAGCTTGAGATCCTGTGGCACATAATTGTGAAACTGAAGAAGAAACACTAATTTTTGGTCCTTGACCATTTGAAGGTCTTACTACTTCAAATGATTCTTGTTGAAGACCACATGCGGTCATAATATCGCAAGTATAATTTCCTGTAGTAGTAATATTTAATGAAGCAATAGAACTTAAAGTTGTACCAAACTGATCTTTCCAAGTATAAGCAGTACCACATGAAGCACTAGCATCAAGAACAGCACTATCACCAGGGCAAAGCTCATTTGATCCGAAAATAGTAGTAATACAAATGTCTTTTGCAGTTGAAATACTAGAAGCATTTACTTCTAAATATACCATTTCGTTGTTTCCGACAGCATGAGTTTCAGGACCAACTGCAGTTCCGGGAGCACCATCTTCCATATAAATCATACGGAATTTACTATCAATTTTTTTAGGTACAACACCATAAACACATTCTTCAAAACCAGCACCAGCATCGGTCATGTCTTTAGGAGCAGACCAAGAACAGCCGCCGTCATTAGAACGAGTAACCCATTCGTGACGGAAATGACGTGAACCGTTATTATAAAGTTTTCCACCTGTAGAAGATCCGTCTTCCATAAGGTTTGTGAATTTCAAGAAAAGGTCACCTGAACTATTCATTCCAACAGATGGGAATGAACAGACGGATTTTCCTCCATAATTGGTAAGACCATCAAAATTATTTGGGTATCCAACTATTCCAACTATTCCATCAGCATTTACATCTTGAAAATTGAATAGTCTTTGGTGATTGTTGTCACCATAAGATTCTTTCCAGTAAGCTAGTCCATTCGAAAGTGGGAAAGTATTGTACATTGGTGGATTGTCTGTAATATCATCATCGTTCCATCTCCATGTTCCAAAGAAAACATGCACCATTCCATTTTTGTCAATAATTAGATCACCAGTATTATCTGAAGTAGTAGGCGTATCTGTTATGGCAAAATCACCTAAATCAAAAGCATCACGCTGAAAATCAAGAGGAATATGTGTATTCCAAGTTCTTCCATTATCACTTGATTTTACTACTCTTACGTCACCAAATCGGTGAAATACAGCAATAGCTACGTTGTTTCCATCTGCAGTAATTGCATAAGAATCACCACCAATTCCAGTGTAAACGCTAGCATCAATACCTTTTAGGATTTTGTTTTTTACTGTCCAAGTAGCTCCACCATCATCAGATCTACTGTAAACTAGGGCGCCATCCATTCCGCCAACTAATTGACCAGCGAATGCGCTACCAGTTGCGGCAACAGGCTCAGTAAGAGCAATTAAATGCACTGTATTGTTACTAGGACCTCCAACTACAGCTCTTGGCCATATAAGATATCCACTACCTACGGTAGGAGCAACTTTAGCACCTGTTGGATCTTTTGTTTCAGTCCAAGCACCAGCGCCTTTGCCATTTCTTTTTAACATTATCAATTGATTGGAAGCAGTGGTATGTGAAATTACGATTTCATCACCATTACCAGTATACATAATAGAAGCCCAACCAACTCTTTCAGACTCGATTCTATTTGCTGGAGTCTTAACTGTCCATGAAGTTCCATCATGATATAAGTATCCAGTTCCACGATTAGCATAAGGATCTCCTTGACTTGACATTATAAAGCCCGCAGAAAATGTACCATCTGAATGACTCACAAATCTGTTGTCAATAGCAGCATTGGTCATTAAATCATATTGCGAGGTTCCGAGAACGGTGCCCGCACTTGATGTAGCTCTTGATCCAAAGTTTACTGGAGATAGAACGTTGTTCTTTTTTGCTCCTGAAGTAATTCCGTATTTGTCCCATCTAATGGTTTCTTCAACCGATGCAGGAACTGCAATGTTCTGGCTTTCTTCAATTGAGGTTTGAGCGTTTACTCCAAAACCTGCAACAAAAAAGCAAGAAATAAGACTTAATCGTTTTTTCATAGTCTGTGATTTATTAAAAAATTATTATCTGAATATTAAAAATTTTGCCCAAAGTTAATGAATAGATATTGACCTGCCAACAAAGACATGCACAATTAATAAGAGGTTGGGATAAGTTCTTAGGTTTTGAAAACTTTGAACCAGCTTCCAAGTGAAATCCACTTAAAAACCTCAGGCTGCTCTTCTGAGGTATTAGCATTTCTAGAGATTGATTTGGAAAGATGATTTTTCAAATCATTTTTATTTAATAATTCTTTTGGAATATAGTCGATATAATCTATTAGTTCGTCTTTAGATGCTGATATCCAACTATTCATGGGAGTACTAAAACCTAGTTTAACTTTCTTATCTAATACAGATTTAGGAATTAAATCATGTTTTGCAAGAAGGTTCCGGAGTAGGGGCTTGTTGGTTGAATCATTGTATTTGAGGTTTGACGGTAATGAAAATGCCCATGTTGCAAGTGCGTGGCTGCTTGCAAAAGGAACTCGAGTTTCAATCGAAAATCGCATACTATTTCTATCTTCTGCTCGTAAAAGTCCAGTAAGAAAGCCTTGATAATAATCTCTTATCAGGAATTCATTTAATGTTTTAGGGGTAGTTTTAGATGAGAAGTCGAACTGAGAAAGGATATTAGGGGATAAAAACTTGACATCATTTTTTAAATTAAAAAGCAATGATTTTTTTAAATTAGGAGCACCTGTTAATACGTTTTTCCCTAGTTCCTTTAAGAGCTGTTTAGCGCTAGAAGGGCCCTTTATTGCATTTTTTAAATTTAGAGTTTGCAATGCTTTTAGCTGATGAAACTGACCATGTTTATGATAACCTCCCAGCAATTCATCTGCACCTTGACCATTCACCAATACCTTGATACCTTTCTTTTTCGCTGCTTTCATAACTTCATACTGAGCGAATGTACTGGTAGATATTAGTGGGAATTCTTGAGTGAACAATATGTCTTCAAGTGTTTGGGTAAGTTCTTTTCCGTTTGGATAAATTGATTCCCATTCAAGATTATGTTTCGAAACAGAATCAGATATTAACGATGATTCATCCATTATTTGTCCAGGGAAAATTGCTGAAAAAACTGGAATCGAAATTTCTGGATTTAATTTTCTTAGAAAAGAAACAATCGTAGAGCTATCCAATCCACCACTCAAACAGGATCCAACGGCAACATCAGATCTTGAATGGATTTTAATGGCATATGATAATATGGAATACAGCTCTTCACTTAGTTGATCAGCGTTTTTTGTCGTTGATACTTTTTGAGATAAAAAGGTTGTTACCGGATCAAAATATCGGTTCTGTTCTGACTTGAATGTTACTAAGTCAATAATTAATTCAGTTCCAGATTCAATTTCGTTTATCGAGTTGAAGAAGGTGTTGGAACCAAAATCAAATTTATTTTCGATTATAAATTTAGAGTATGAATCGGTGTTTATGCTATTGTCTGTAAATGGCAACAAAGCCTTAATCTCTGAAGCAAAACGAATTTCATTTTTCTTAGAAGTATAAAACAAAGGCTTAACTCCTGTTCGATCTCTGCTAAGGATGATTTTCTGTTCCTTTTTTGAGAAAAGAGCAAAAGCCCACATTCCCTCGAGTTTAGCGTATAAGTCGCTGCCCCATTCGGCATAACCCTTAACTAAGACCTCCGTATCGGATTGGGTTTGAAAAGAATGACCTTTAGAAATGAGTTCATTGCGAATTTCGATGTAATTGAAAATTTCACCATTGTAAGAAATGCAGAAATCTTCTTTGGAATCAAACATGGGTTGGTTAGCTTCTGGCGTAAGGTCAATTATTGAGAGCCGTCTATGACCAAAACCAAAGGCTGCATTTTGGTCTGAGTCATTGGGAATTGGATTTCCTGCTTCACTAAATACTGTAATTCCTTCATTGTCAGGTCCACGGTGTTTAATAAGCTCGTTCATCTGATGCAACTCATTGCTCATTTGAATGGCGCTAAGGTTTGAAGAAGAAATTACACCACTTATACCACACATTACCGAATCCTTTTTAGAAGTATGTTCTTTATATCGAAGGAAGTATGGATAAATTTCCAAATCATGGAATTCCAGCTCAACTTAGTCTCTTTTTTGAACATTATTATTTGAAATACAGTTTGAAAAGTAAAAACTATTGAAGTAGTAATGGCAGCACCTTCGAGATTAAAAACAGGAATCAATAATAGACTTAATAGCAAACTTAAAACTAACCCGAATCCACTAGTAAGAAAATTATATTTATACAAAGCTAAGCCAGCAAAGTAATGACTGAATATCGTTGAAACAGACATGAAAAACACACCAGGAGCTAAATAAAAGAACAGACTTTTTATAGAACTAAATTCCACCCCAAGAATCAGCGATATTATAGATTGTGGAATAATGAGCAATCCAATAATTGCAAATAGAGTTACCATTGAACTAATGAGAATCATGCTAAAGGTGAGGTCGATGGACTTTTCTTTTTCCTCAGAATTGGCAATTCTAGAATATTGTACGGTGCTAATTGCGTTTCCGGGAATAAGCACTTTCTCACTAAGTTGATTTCCGACCGAATAGATGCCAAGGTTGCTAAACGATGTAAAGGATTCTAAGATTAAATAATTGAATCGATAAACGCCAAATTGGAGCAAATTAGTTCCTTGTATAATGGCTCCATAATTAAATGTCTCTTTTATCATTTGCCAATTTGAACTGGTTGGTTTATTAGATTCTGAAACTCTTGAAACAAACCAGATTGTGAAAAACAACATAACAATCTGCCCTATCAGATAAACATGCAAATAGTCTGTAATTTCGGTGGTGCCAAGGATTTGGTAAGAGATAAAAATACCAGATACCATAATCGTGGATTGAATTATGGACGATAAGTTATAGCCGTAAATCATTTCCTTGCCTACTAATAAATGCAAATGAGTATGATTGGCGGCTTGAATAAGAATTATTACAGCAAGAAGCAGAAAGGGGAAGTTGAAGTTTTCATTAAAAAGAAACAGAAATAAAAATGTCAGCAATGCTATGGTAACGGACCATAAATGAGAAACAGTTAAAATTTGAAGCGTTGAAAATTTCTTTTGAAGGTAAACTAAAGAAGGGCCACCGATAAATTCGGATACCTGGACCACAAGAGTAATAGTAATGCTGTATACAGCCAATTCTCCTAATTTTTCAGCACCTAAGTAGCGAGTATTTAGAATGAGTGTGAGTAGTCCGAAAATCGCCATTAGTCCTCTAGAAAAAGCCGTTCCAATAATTTTATTAATCATTGACCTAGGGCATGTTGGTAAGCTATTTCAACTTTATTTATAAACGAAGATTGCGAAAACTTCTCCCGCACCTCAATAGCACTTTTTTCAATATTTATTGTTTGTTTACCTTTTCTGATTCTGTCAATTGCTTTTGCCAGTTCGATTTTATTATTTACGGGAATTTTAATTCCAAAATCGTCGGGTAAGTGCTCAATAGGACCGCCGCAATCGGTTATGATTATTGGTTTTTTAGCTGCTAAAAATTCAAAAGCAACGATTGAAAAAGTTTCCTGATTACTATTTATGATTCCAACATCACAGTGACTGATTTCCTTTAGAACTTCTCCGTTAGATAATCGACCTTTCCAAATGATATCTTTCTCCAATCCTAAGTTATTAGCCTTAGAGCGAAGCATATTGTTGTCTGGTCCATCTCCTATTTGAACCAGAGTAATATTAGAATTGTTTTTTTTTGCTTGAGAAAAAGCTTCTAATAGACCAGAGATGTTTTTGTCAGAATCAATGTGATCGGCAATATTCATAAAAACAAACTTACCTGAGGGTAGCTCTTTATTAGTTTTTTCCTCTTCACTAAAGCTAACTATGTTGGGTACAGTAAAGTATTTGGAAATTAAATTTTGGTTTTCCATTAGTCCTCGAAGGTAGTTCGAGTTTACAATAACGGATGTGGAGGAGTTAATCAAGGATTTTGTAATTTTTTTCCGCAGCCAACCGCTGTACTCTCGATTTGAGCCATACCCAGACCAATGCTCGCTCAAAATAAGAGGAATGTTTAGTCTCTTTTTTGTCTGAAGGGCTATAATTCCTATTGGAAATGCTACATGAGTATGAATTAAATCGAATTTCTCGTTTTCAAGAGATTGAAGTACTTTCTGCCAAGCGGCATACCATTGCATAGGCTTTAAGAAAGGATTAGTCGGCGTATAGTAATGTGAAGTGTGCGTAAAACCTCCATCGATTGAGCACTCCGTTTCTTTATTATTTGTCTGAGCTTCAAGTGTATGTAAAATCACTTTGTGCTTAGAACCAATAGCGCACAGTTGATGCTTAACAAAAACCCCCAGTTGTGGATCTTTGCTATTTGGGTACCAGCTAGCTAATGCTAGTATTTTAAGTGTTTTACTCATTTATTGAGGAGATTCTCCACAAACCTAAGAATTTGGTTTTTATTGCTGATAGATTTTGAAATTCAGAAAGAATTTATTTTACATTTGCCGCCCAGAAAATGGTGGTTGTAGCTCAGTTGGTTAGAGCATCGGTTTGTGGTACCGAGGGTCGTCGGTTCGAGACCGATCTTCCACCCATAGTTAAAGAAAGGGATTCAAGAAATTGGATCCCTTTTTTTGTTTCTAACAATATTCTTGTTTCAAATTCTATTTTGCTAACTCCAAAAATGATATTCACAAGTCCCTACTGTTTTGCAATAAGACATAATTCGAAAGCTTTTTCTTTAGCAAAATAGCTGGTTATGTTTGCTCCAAATAATTCTTGTTTTGAAAAGTCTTTTAAGTCAATGATTTTCATCTATTCAAAGAACACTGATAAACCTTCCTTAATAATTACAAAGACAAGTTTTATAGTTTCAAATTCATCTTTTAAAATTTTGCCCAGATTAATTCCAGCTTGTGGTTGAGTTAAAACTATTTTAATAGTTGACTTACTTACTAATTACACCCGAAGTGCAGGCATTTGCATAATCACTGAACTTTGAATTGGTAATAAAATAGTTAACATATTGTTTATCTTGACAGGAAAATAAAACAAGAGTTAATAAGCTGATTTTATATAAGTTACGCGTTTTTTTGGTTGAAATTGACTTTCAACTTAAACAATTATAAAAACTAAAATCGATCAATATAAAGTTAACTTTAAAATGCTAGCAGAATGGTATGCTATCTCAGTTTACTTATTAGAATTTAGCTAATTAATTTTTTTGATGCTTAGGCAATCCCAAAGTACCAGCTTTCATTTCATTATAACGGTGGGCAAGTACCGCCAATAATTCTGAAATATTTGCAAATGCAGCTTCGGTTGCTGGGCTAATTTCTTTATTGGTCATTCGGAGTAACAATAATCCGAAAAGGCCATTAGTTGCCGCTTCAATAGGCCCAATATTTTTGTTTCCTGATTTATTTATCAATTCTTCAATGGCTTCGCTGGCTTTCTCGTTAAGCTTTATGTACTGTTCGTCTTGGTAAATAGTCAAAAGCGTACTGTGCAATAAATTCAATTCCGTAATGATCTCATGTAGATCCTCTAAATGCCCTTTTTCTAGCAAATCAGAAGAACGCATTTCTTTGATAATACCAGAATACCAATTTCTAATTTCTTCTTTTTTAGCCTCTTCAACGTCGTATTGAGCAACAAGTCCAGATTCAATTTCATCCATATTGAAATTCATAGTTCGAAGCATTCCTTCTATATTGAACATGTAAAGAAGATATTCTACTATATTTTCTTTCTTTTTTTGGAGTGCTATAATCATTTTTTTACCTGCTTAGTTTCTGTGTATTTTTTGTTTAATCCTTCCAGTATCTCATTGGTCAAATCCAGTTGTTTGTCTGCATGTAAAACTCCACCAATTTCACTTTTACCTAAAACATACTGAAATCCTTTCTCTTCTTGTATCTCTTCTAAGTATACATTAAGAGAATTCTTGATTTTCTTAACCATTTCAGATTCTTTTTTGGCCAATTGGTTTCCAAGAGATTCTTCCATTTTACCCAAATCTTGTTGCTTTAGCATTAATTTTTGTTGAGCAGCTTCGCCTTGGGTTTGAGTCATATATGGCGCTCTTTCTTTTAAATCATTGTATTCAGCTTCTAGCTTTCCAAGTTGATTATCATATCTTCTTTTCAAGCGCAATTGTTCTGCTACTAGCTCCTCTTGCATGTCTTTGTACATAGCTAGGCCGTTAAATAAACTGTCTGTATTTACGTAATACACATTTCCAGTTACATTAAGAGTTGCCTCTGCGTTTGTCTCAGTAGTGTCATTTGCGATAACTTCCGATTCTAGTGTCCCTGTTTTCATGGTGAACAAATACACCACTAATCCAGTTAATATTACGTTCCAAACAATCAATATATTTTTCATAGCTATAGCTTTAAATTCCAAAATTAATTGGTCGGCAAAATTATTTTAATTTCCTTACTTAATGTGATCTGAAATCACAGATTTCAATACGTCAGGATAGTTTGTGATAATACCGTCTACGCCCAATTCAATAAGTCTTTTCATTCGGCTTGGATCGTTTACTGTCCAACAGTAGACTTGCTTTTGGTTTAGATGGATCTTATCGATGAATTTTTTGGTCAAAAAACGGTGATCAACATTAATTGATTCATAATGGTTTTTACGTAGAATATTCTCGACCATTACTCTTTTGTCCAGTTGGATTTTGAAACCAGGAACTTTAACTACAATGAGTTTTTGATACCTAAACCCACTGTAATATTTATCAAGGAGGTTCAATATTCGTGTATCGAAGGATTGAACAATTACTCGTTCTTTAGCATCGGCTTGGATTATTGAATTCATTAAATTTCTGAGAAAATTTACTCGAACTACTCTTCCTTCGCTTTTTATTTCAACAAGTAACTCGCATTTTCCTTCTGTTTTTTGCAGCACTTCATCAAACGTCGGAATCGTTTCGTTTTTGAATTCCGTTAAGCCAAACCAACGTCCGGCATTTATTTTTTGAAGTTCATTGAAGGAATGCATTCGCACAAAACCTTTTTTGTCAGTTGTTCGGTTCAGCTTAGCATCATGAAAAACAATTACTTTTTGATCTAGTGTAGGGCGAACATCTAACTCAATAATGTCGGCATTTTGCTCAATAGCTTTTTGAAAAGATGCTAATGTGTTTTCTGGTGCATAGGCGGAAGCCCCTCGATGTGCAATTATTTTTACCACGTTCTACAAATAAAGCCATTCTTTACAATGTGTTATCTAATTTTGCACCGCTATTAAATAATTTATGCTGAAACTAAGATTACCTACGGATCCTAGATGGGTCAATATTGCGGAAAAGAATATTGAAGAAATTTTAATTGATCATGCTTATTGCGAACAAAAGGCTTCTTCGACCGCAATTAGCTTGATTGTGAACTTTCCTGAACATATGGATTTAGTCGAGGCAATGTCGGAGTTAGCCATGGAGGAGTTGTCTCATTTCCAAATGGTAATTAAGAAATTAAAAGAGCGCGGTTTTCAATTAGGCTTGAAGCGAAAGGATGCATATGTTAATCAACTTTTTCAGTTTATTCCAAAAGGAATAGACAGAAAAAAGTCATTAGTTTATCGATTACTATTTGCTGGAATGATTGAAGCTAGAAGCTGTGAACGTTTTAAAGTCCTTTCTGAGAATATTAATGATGAAGACTTGCAGAAATTCTACTTTGGTTTAATGAAAAGTGAGGCAGAACACTATACACTGTTTTTAAAGTTTGCTAGAAAATACGGTAAAGGCGTTATTGATGTTGAAAAAGTTTGGGCTGAATTCTTGGATTTTGAGGCTGAAATTATTTCGAAATTAGGCACTTCAGAACATATTCACGGTTAATTTTTATCCAGCTTCCCATAGATTGAGTTTTGACTAATAAACTCAGGAACTAACTTTTTGATTTTCCCAACAAGTTCGAAATTATCCTTACTACTAGGTGAATCCACTAGTGAATTTATGTCGTCTTCTATATCTTCAATGTTGTAATCTCTGACCTTTCCAATCATTATTTCAGGATGGTGTGTTGGAATAGTGTTCTCAGCATTGTTTAGTAATTCTTCGTAAAGTTTTTCACCCGATCGTAACCCTGTAATTTTAATTTCGATGTCTTTTCCGACTTTTAAACCAGAGAGCTTAATCATCTTTTTGGCTAGGTCAATGATTTTTATAGGTGAACCCATATCAAAAATAAAAATCTCACCACCTGCTCCCATTGCGCCTGCTTCAAGCACGAGTTGGCAAGCTTCGGGAATGGTCATGAAATAACGGGTTATTTCCGGGTGTGTAACGCAGACAGGACCCCCATTGGCAATTTGCCTTTTGAAAAGTGGAATAACAGATCCGTTACTACCCAATACATTTCCAAATCGAGTTGTAATAAATTTTGTTTTTGAAATCTTGCTTTTGCTTTGAGCATAAATTTCAGCAACTCTTTTAGAAGCTCCCATCACGTTCGTAGGGTTAACTGCTTTATCAGTTGACACCATAACAAAAGAGTCGACTTTGTGCTTGTCAGCTAGGTCAACCATGATTTTGGTGCCTAGTATATTAGTGAGAATGGCCTCTGAAGGATTATCCTCCATAATAGGCACATGCTTGTATGCCGCGCAGTGGTATACAACATCAGGCCGAAAGATATTATAAACGTTTTCCATCCTCGAAATATTTGCAACATCTGCTACAACTATTTCACATAGATTTTCGCCAAACTGTTCTTTTATTTCATTTTCAATATCGTAGAGTGGAGATTCAGCTTGATCTAACAAAATAAGTTTAGAAGGGAAAAAGTGCGAAACCTGCCTTACTATTTCAGAACCGATTGAACCTGCAGCACCAGTGATCAAAACTCTTTTTTCACTCAGTTGGCCTTTTATGTTTATGGAATCCAGATGAATAGGTTCGCGCCCCAACAAATCTTCAATTTTTACTTCTTGAATTTGGTTTGAACTTAATTCGTCATTAATCCAATTCTTTACTGGGGGAACATGAAGAACCTTTACGTTTTTTGTAAGAGCACGCTCAACAATTTCTTGTTTTCGTGTTTTGGCTAAATAATTAACAGCAATAATTATTTCGTCAATTTCTTCGTTTTCTATTAAGTACTCAAGTCTTTCGATAGGATAGATAGTGACACCTTCAATTTTTTTCCCAATTTTTGCTCTTTTATCTGCAATAAACGCAACTACTTTGTATTTGTGATCTTCATCACGTTCTAGGGTTCTTTTGGTTACAATTCCTTCTGCACCAGCTCCATATATTACGATTCGTTTCGTGTCCTTTGAGGCGTTTTTGAATTCAAAATAAATCAGCTTTACGGTAATTCTAAAAGCAATCATTAAAAACATGGTGCACAGGTATTCTATTATTACAACAGAAAATGGAATTAGAAACGATTGATTTACAAAGTAGAAGGAAATGCCATTGATGGTAGCTATTAGTATGCTTACACCCGCAACAATAACAAAAATGCGCTGCATATCAATGGTTGAAGTGTAGCGAATAATTCCTGAGTATGTTTTGAATATGAAGAAGCTAGCAATTCTTAAAGAAAGCACAATTGGAAAAATGTAAACAAACGTTTCTATATAGTCTAAGGGGATATTAAAATTGAAACGAAGTAGGTAGGCAAGTAATAGCGAAAAAATACTAATCAACAGATCGATCGTGAAGATGATCCATCTAGGGGTGTTTTCAGTGTTAAATATTACCATGATTGAGTATTAGAAGCCAAAATTATAAGAATTGAAGAATCTACGATACAGCCAGATGATTAACTTTGCTCACTTCATTTTTGTTAAAAAAATTACATGAAAAACACTGCACTTACTGATAAGCACATAGAGTTAGGCGCCAAAATGGTCCCTTTTGCTGGCTACAATATGCCAGTTCAATATACTGGAGTTAACCAAGAACATGCTCATGTTCGCTCGGCTGTTGGAGTATTTGATGTTTCTCACATGGGTGAGTTCTACATAAAAGGAGTGGAGGCAGAGCAACTCGTTCAGAAAGTCACGAGCAATGATGTTTCTCAATTATTTGATGGTAAAATTCAATATTCATGTCTTCCAAACGGTAAGGGTGGAATAGTGGATGATTTATTAGTTTATAGAATTTCTAGTGAAGAGTTTTTATTAGTGGTAAATGCATCAAACATTGATAAGGATTGGGATTGGATTTCTTCTCATAACACCTTCAAAGCAACAATGGAAAATAAAAGTGATTCAATTTCACTTTTGGCAGTACAAGGGCCTAAGGCAACTGAATCGTTGCAAGGTCTTACTGATGTTAATCTTGCTGAGATGGAGTATTACACGTTTAAGATTGGGACATTTGCTGGAATTGATAATGTGATTATTTCCGCCACGGGCTACACAGGAGCTGGTGGGTTCGAGATTTATTTTCCAAATGAGAATGCAAATGCAATTTGGGATGGCGTTTTTAAGGCTGGTGCTTCAAATGATATTTTGCCGATAGGATTAGCTGCTAGAGATACTTTACGACTAGAAATGGGCTTTTGTCTGTATGGAAACGATATTGACGATACGACTTCTCCACTAGAAGCTGGATTAGGTTGGATTACAAAACTGAACAAAGGCGATTTTATAGATAGAGAATATTTAGTAAATCAAAAAGAAACGGGCATTACCAGAAGATTAGCTGCTTTTGAGATGGTGGATAAGGGTATTCCTAGACATGGTTATCCAATAGTTGATTCAGAGGGGAATGAGATTGGGGTGGTAACTTCAGGAACCATGTCTCCATCATTAAAGAAAGCCGTAGGACTTGGATATATCAATGTACCAACTAATAAAGTCGGTAATGATATTTTTATTTCAATTAGAAATAAGTCATTGAAAGCTTCAGTAGTTAAACTTCCATTTTATAAAGGTTAAGAAATGCCAACATTAGAAGTAGCATACTCGCCTGACCTGTATCAGTTTTATAGAAATGATGATGCCATCGTTGTTGTTATTGATGTGTTTAGAGCAACATCTGCAATGTGCACAGCATTCGAATGTGGAATTAAATCAATGATTCCAGTTGAGCATATTGAGCAAGCGTTAGATTATAAGAAGCAAGGTTTTATTGTTGCGGCAGAGCGTAAGGGTGAGGTAGTAGAAGGATTTCAATTGGGTAATTCGCCTTTTCATTATATGAATGAAAAGTTGAAGGGTGAAACTACAGTCATAACTACCACAAATGGAACTAGAGCTATTGAAGTTTCTAAAGATGCACATCAAGTAATTATAGGTTCCTTTTTAAATATCTCAGCCATTTGTAGCTATTTGGTTAAAGAGAATAGAGATGTTTTGCTACTTTGTGCAGGTTGGAAAGGACGCTACAATATGGAAGATTCTTTATTCGCTGGTGCAGTGGTTAATAATCTGTTAGTCGATAAGAATTCATTTGATTTATCAGATTCAGCCACAGCTGCTAATTTATTGTTTGAATCATCAAAAGGCGATCTAAATAACTTTTTAAAAACCTCTTCTCACCGAAGGAGATTGGGTAGGTTAGACCTTGAAAAAGACATTGAGTTTTGTCTTCAAAGGGATTATACGAACGTGATTCCTGTCTTGGAAAACGACCGTTTGGTTCGGTTAATTCAATAAGGTTGCATCTTATTAAATTGATGAAGACCCCTGTCTGTTAAGTGGAAGTTAAAATACAGTATGCTGATTTTTAGTGTTTTATATGATATTTGGGTTATTAACAATACCGAAACATCGTTAATAACTTTGTTGAAAACTGAAAATCGGGATTCAAAAAAGCTCCCTGCGAGAAGATTTAGCTTTGTTAAAATCATACAAACGGAGTATAGTGATATCATTTTTAACTAAGAGAAAAATTTCTGAAGAAAAACTAGCAGAAAACTTCACTGCTGGAATTTTGCAATTAGTAGATATTGGCTTTCCAGAAGTTGCACTGTTAATTAATGAAGACCCAGAACTTGAATTAGCTCCAACTATTTCTGCTAATTCTGCCGATAAATTTCTTCTTATAATAATTGCGGGCAACTTATTATACGTGCCAAAGCTTTTCAATAATTACCAAGATGTTAGATTGGTGGAAAGTGTATTTAATAAGCTTTCAACAGCCTTAAATATTGATAAGGAAAAGTTGAAACAGTTGGTAGTATCTTATCAGAGCTATATGAATTGTATAAATATGCCTTCTAAGAATATTCATTATGCAATGAGTAAGGCGGTGTTTTTTAAATACGAATTGAATCAGTATCAAGATTCTTATTTTCGAAATATGAACTCACCAAACCCACTTTTCCTGAAAAGACTAGATGATATTGTAGAACATTTTATTTGGAATTGGGAGGAGATTAAGTCCAAGTATAGGTTAGTAGAATAACACTTCTATTGTTGCACAATCTGGTTATTTTTAACCGATGAATTTTAAGCTATTTGTATTTCTGATTCTGCTCGTATCTATTATTCTAGGTTGTTCACTTATCCAGCAATCATTTGAGCCTACTCAAAACATTCCGAACTCTTTCTTAGAGATTGAATTAGAAAAAGAGGAAATAAAATCACTGAACTTTATTTTTCATGTGTTTAATGATTCGCTTGGGAATGGGAATTTTCAAGACACAGCTCCTGATATAGATTGGCTTCGAGGTGAAATTCGTGGAGCTAATCAATTTCTAAGTAATGTTGAAAAGCCTATTCCGTTAATTGGAAAGCATATAAAGGATTCTAAAATTCGGTTTCGGATTATTGATATCAAGTTCTGGAATTCTAACAATGGAGCCAAGGCACAGGTTTATGGGAAGTACGACCATAAAGACCTTTATCGAGAATTTGTTTTAGAAAATGAATCACTTACCGACTTCGAAAAAAAACACTGTGTTCATATATTGCTTTCAGGTATTAAACCTCGAGCTTATGGCGGTCGAAATATTTGTATGACAAGGAGCTGTAAAGATGGTTTTGGGTTTCAGAATAACGTCTTGTATTTTGAAGGCATGTATCAGGTTTATACTAAAGAATTTGATATTTGGGGCATAGGAGCTCATATAGCCCATGAAGTTGGCCATGGTTTAGGATTGGGTCATTATGAGCATCGGCTCGGTCCTTGCACGAGTTGTGAGGGTCATGAACCATGTCCATTAGTAGGCTGTAATAATTTTATGGAATCTAATGATGGGGGAAAAGGAATGACTGAATGTCAAATGAAGCTTATGCATCATTTGCTAAAGTACGGACCTAGAGATTCAACAATGATTAATCCAAACAGTAGGGCTCATTATCTCATCAAAAATCCACCAATTAAACATTAAATCGTGGGTGTCTAGTCGAACTATAGTTTAAAGTGCTTTATAGCCATATTAACTACTTCGTTCCCGATTGCTAAGCAAGCTGTTGCAGCAGGACTTGGAGCATTTAAAACATGAATACTGTTGTCTTTATATTCAATTCTAAAATCATCTTTAGTATCACCATTTGTTGACAACAGCATTGCTCTTACTCCAGCTCTTCCTGGTTTAATATCCTCCATTGTAAGAGATGGAATTAAGCGCTGAAGTGTTTTTAAGAATAGCTTTTTGCTGAACGCTCGGCGATATTCATTAATTCCGAAAGAGATGTTTTTGAAGAATAGCTTCCATGTGCCACCATAGGTTAAGGCATCGATAGTATCTTTTAAATTGAAATCCGTTTTTCCGTAACCTTCTCTTTTAAATGTAAAAACGGCATTTGGTCCACACTCTATTTCACCATCAGTCATTCTTGTAAAGTGTACTCCTAGAAATGGGAAATCTGGGTTTGGAACAGGGTAAATTAGGTGTTTAACCTTGTGTTTTCCTTTTGCTGTTAATTCGTAATAATCGCCTCGGAAACCAACAACTTTTTCTTTGATATTTATACCATCTTTTTTGGCCATTCGGTCAGCTTGCAGTCCTGCGCAAAAAATCATGCGCTTTGCTCTAAAATCACCATTGTTTGTACCTACGATGCTTATTCCTTCTTTTTTACTTATTGAAAGTACCTCATGGCTAGTTAATGCTTTGGAATTAGGATTTAAGCCCACAAGTAATTCCGCTAATTTATCAGTAGTTCCCACATAATCGATAATTCCAGTACATCCGACACGCAGTCCTCTTATTCCTTCACAATGAGGTTCAATTTCCTTAATTCTATCAGGACCAATCTCTTCGATATCTTCAACTCCATTTTGAATGCCATTTTGATGAATCTGATCCAAAAATGGATATTCACTTTCATCTGTGGCAACTATGATTTTACCGCAGATGTCATAAGCAATGTTATGCTCTTTAGCAAAAGAGACTAATTCACGTCTACCGTCAACACAGTTTTTTGCTTTGTAAGAACCCGGTTTATAATAGATTCCTGAATGAATTACTCCAGAGTTATTACCACTTTGGTGTGGAGCAAATCGATTCTCTTTTTCCAGTACTAGAATATTTTGATTGGGGAATTTACACTGAAGCTTGTAGGCAGTAGCCAATCCAACAATACCTCCACCAACTACACAAAAATCATAAGTCATATCGATAAATTAAAACGTAAAGTTAAGTTCTAAGACATAAAAAAAGGGCGGATAAACCGCCCTTTCTAATATAATAAGTGGGAAACCCCAAATTTATTTCTTAGGTATCTCGTCAGAAACAGTAAGTCTCGTACGTCCTTTAGCTCTACGACTGGCTAATACTTTACGTCCACCCTTAGAAGCCATTCTTTCTCTAAAGCCGTGTTTGTTTATTCTTTTCTTATTCGACGGTTGAAACGTTCTTTTCATTATAATGTATTATTTGTATCGCAAAACGAGCCGCAAAAGTAGAACTATTTTAGATTAACTATCAAAGTTTATCCAAATATTTTTTTTTTCGCTAAAAGGATCATACAGTGAGCAATTCATGGTGTTTTTAGCACAATTTATTTTGAATACTGAACCAATTTTTTAGTCTCAAAAAATTCACCTTCAATTTTATCGGAAATAGAAAACAGCTTGATGCTTTTTTGTACGTTTTTAAGTTCTTGACTTAAGTCACCTCCTTTCAAACAAAGGATTTTGCCATTATTTTTTAATAACGGTGTTGTATACTCTAGAAACGGATCAAATGCTGTAACCGCTCTGCTTAAGGCAATGTCATATATTGATTTGTGATGCTTTGCATTCTCATGCAATCCAACACAATTTTTAAGACCTAAAGAGTTACATACCCCATTGACAACTTTAATTTTTTTACCAATACTATCAATCAAAACAAAATTTGAAGTAGGATTTATAATAGCAAGTGGGATTCCGGGAAAACCACCTCCCGTTCCTATATCTAGAACATCCAGTCCCTTGTCCAAATCATAGAAAAGAGAAATACTAAGGCTATGGAGGATATGACGCTCCATTAATTCATCAATATCCCTTCTGGAAATGACATTGATTTTTTCATTCCACTCGGAATATAATCCCTGTAGTTGACCAAGTTGGTCTTTTTGTAAATCCGTCAGGTTAGAGAAATACTTTTCTAGAATTTGAATTGACATAGTTTAAATACTGTTTCTGCGGTCTTTTAATATTTCATGAAGCAATTCCTTTGCTCTAAATAGCTGAGCCTTTACGGTGCCAAGGGGCAGCTTCATTTCTGTGGCAATTTCTTGATACGAATACTCTTTGAAATAACGAAGTTCAATTAGAGCCTTATAACGCGGTTTTAGTTGATCAACCACTTTATGCATTAATATTATTTTCTGATTCTGTATAATTTCTTCCTCTGGAGTCAACGTGTATGAAATAGGTTCGTAATTCCTGCTGTTTTCTTCACCTTCTTGATTGGCGTCAAGAGAAAGAGTTTTCATTTTTTTCTTTCGAATAAAATCAATACAGTTGTTAGTTGCAATTTTATAAAGCCAAGTGCTAAATGCGTAAGTTGGTTCATATTGCTCGAGCTTTTTAAATGCTTTTCCAAATGCTTCAATTGTGAGGTCTTCAGCATCAACTTCGCTTCTTATCATTTTGAGCAGCATGTAATAAATGGGTTCTCGGTATCGGGCCATTATTTCAGCATAGGCTTTTTCATCATTACTATCCAAGGCTCTGCAAACCAAGGTGTAATCATATTTTGCCTTATCTGAAAGGTTATTGTTTAGTAGTTTTTCCATAAACTGCCACTTTGCAAATAATTATAGCACAATGCAAAAGGATAAAACAATATTATAAAGATATCGCAGATAAAAATCCAAGGAAGAAGGTCTAACGAATTTGAGGTTTTTAATCCTTTGTATGATATAGCCATACTTGTAACGAATACTAATATTAATGCTATCAGGGCAGCGAGATTGACGGGACTAATAAATAAACAAAATCCAGCAAATAGATAAAAAGTCAAATTGACTAGTGTAATCAAAGACAATAATAATTGAGTTGTGATTTTGTAGCGGCCTCCAGTAGTCAGATGTCTTCTCTTTTGTTCTAAATATTCTGCCCAAGTTTTTTTAGGAATAGATTGAGTGTAAGAATTACTATCAAATACGAATGCCGTATTTGTTTGATTTGCATTTTCATTCATAAACAAATCATCATCACCACTATTTATATGCTGGTGATTTGAAAAACCTTTACCTTCAAAGAATAAATTTTTATTGTAGGCCATATTTCTACCGACCGCCATGTAAGGTAAGCCTAGTTTACCTAGACCAAAATAGTGTTGGGCAATCAGATGAGTTTCGGCTCGTATCATTTTATTTACAATCCCTGTTCCTGATAAGTAGCCTCCATAACCAACCACAATCGACTTGTCTTCTTGAAAGGGTGCGACCATATTCGTTAGCCATTGATTTGAAATCGGTTTGCAATCTGCATCGGTAAAAAGAATATGGTCATATGAAGTAGCTTTTATTCCAATGGTAAGCGCGAATTTTTTATTGAAATTGAATTTATCGTTTTCTTGGATTACCGTTACTTTTAGATTAGAATGCTTTTTTTCAAATGCTCTTAAAATATCAGCAGTGTCATCCAATGAGCGATCATTTACAATAACAACCTCAAAGTCAGGGTAATCTTGAATCATTATGAGTGGAAGGAACTCCATTAAGTTAGCGGATTCATTTCTTGCACAAATAACAATTGAAATTGGTTTGTTGAATTTTGGTTGTAGCTTTTGCATTAAGCTCATTTTGAGGTTAACCAATAGTAGCATAGAAATTTTCAAAACGAAAATCCCAATAAGTGGCAAAAAAAGTGGCGAGGCGATGATTTGCTCCATTCCACAAAGGTTTCCAAAATGAATGCTTAACATAGAAAAACTGGATTAACTTTTAAACAAGCTTGTCTCGTCTATCTTTGTGCACTTTATAGCTATATGGAATTCAAGTTAAGTGCTACCGATACTCAATCAAAGGCCCGTACAGGTGTCTTAGAAACCGATCACGGAACGATAAAAACGCCAATTTTCATGCCTGTCGGAACCGCTGGTTCTGTAAAAGCAGTGCATCACAGAGAATTAACTGACGAAATTTCGGCTCAGATAATTTTAGGAAATACCTATCATTTGTTTCTTCGACCAGGAACTGAAATTCTAGAGGAAGCTGGAGGTTTGCATAAGTTTATAGGCTGGGACAGACCAATCTTAACGGATAGTGGTGGTTACCAAGTTTATTCATTGTCAGGCACTCGGAAGATTACAGAAGAAGGTGTGAAATTTGCATCGCACATTGATGGATCAAAACACGTCTTTTCTCCGGAACGAGCAGTCGATATTCAGCGCTCAATTGGTGCTGATATTATTATGGCATTTGATGAATGTACTCCTTATCCCTGTGATTATGATTATGCAAAAAACTCAATGCATATGACGCATCGTTGGCTAGATAGATGTATAAATCAAATGAATTCAACTGAACCAAAATATGGACATAATCAAGCTTTATTTCCCATTGTACAGGGAAGCGTTTATAATGATTTAAGAAAACAGTCAGCAGAGTATATTGCCAGTAAAAATGCTTTTGGCAATGCAATAGGTGGTCTGTCAGTAGGAGAGCCACATGAGGAATTGTATGCAATGACAGAACTGGTTTGTGATATTCTTCCAAAAGAAAAGCCAAGGTATTTAATGGGAGTTGGAACGCCAGCTAATTTATTGGAGTGTATCGCATTAGGTGTGGATATGTTTGATTGTGTTTTGCCGACACGTAATGCTCGGAATGGACAGTTATTTACTGCTGAAGGAATCATAAATATCAAAAACAAAAAGTGGGAGCGTGATTTTTCTCCTATAGATGTTGCTGGGAATACTTATGTCGATACGGTTTATTCGAAAGCTTATCTGCGACATTTAGTCACATCAAGAGAAATGTTGGGAGCGCAAATTTCATCAATTCATAATTTAGGTTTCTATTTATGGTTAGTAGGAGAAGCAAGAAGTCAAATTGAAGCCGGAACATTTACCGACTGGAAAAACATGATGTTACCTAAAATCTCTAGAAAACTATAAAGACGTGAAGATTATTGATCTTTATATAATCAAGAAGTTTCTAAGCACGTTCTTCTTCATTCTAGGCATCATTATGCTGATTGCATGCATTTTTGACTACAGTGAGAAAATGGATGATTTCACTGAACGAGGGGCGCCTTTTCTAGGCTTAATTTTCGATTATTACTTCAATTTTGTTTTGTTTTATGGTAATATGTTTAGTCCCCTTCTCATATTTATCACCGTAATTTTCTTTACCTCTAAAATGGCTAGCCAAACGGAAATAGTGGCGATCTTAAGCAGTGGAGTTTCCTTTAAAAGATTACTCTTTCCGTATCTGATATGTTCTATTATTTTGGCTTCTATGTCATTGATGCTCAATCATTATTTAATTCCAAATGCTAATAAAGTCAGGATAAAGTTTGAAGAAGATTACTTCAAAATGACCTTTAGAAACTACGATAACAACATTCATAAGCAAATTGGGGATAATGACTTCGTCTATTTTGAAAAGTATAATGTTCAAAGCGATATAGGTTATAAATTCACTCTAGAACATTATAAGGGGCGTGAAATGATTTTTAAAATCAGTTCAGATTATGCTCAATGGGATAGTACTAAAGAGGTATGGGTAGCTCATAATTATATAAAACGATATATAAATGGAGATAAAGAGCGAATGGAAAGAGGAAAGTCCTTGGATACTATTCTAGATTTACACCCATCTGAATTTGAGGAAAGACTAGAGTATACTACCCAAATGATGAGTACGCCAGAGTTAGATGAATATATTGAAAGAGAAACCTTGAGTGGCTCAGAAAACATTACTTACCATTTGATTGAAAAGCATCAGCGGACTTCAGTGCCATTTGCTACATTTATAATGGTGTTTATTGGTGTTTGTATGAGCAGTAGAAAGGTTAGGGGGGGAATAGGCGCTCATTTAGCCTTAGGGTTATTAATTGCTGTAACTTATATTTTTGCAATAAAGGTAGCCTCTGTCTATGCGACTAATGCCGGACTTTCTCCTTTTTACGCTTGTTGGATTCCTAATATTCTTTACGGAATAATGTCAATTTATATTTACAGAAGCGCACCCAAGTAACTCAAAGTTTCACCTTCCAAACATCGCAATTGGGAAATAGATTTTCTGTATTTGGCGCGTCCCTGAAAATTCCATAATAGGTACTTCCTGTTCCTGAAAGAGAGGTATATAACGCGCCCAAATCTTTTATTTGACGTTCTATAAATTCAATTTGTGGGTATTTGCGAAGCATGGGCTCCTCAAAGTCATTGGTTAAGTAATTCTTCCAGTAATTGAAGTTTAGATTTTCAATTGCGTTTATGTCTAACTCGAACTTGCTTCTTGGTGTTATACTTTGAAATGCGTCTTTTGTTGAAATATGAATTTTTGGATTTACAAGGAGTAAATGATATCCAGATAAATCTAAATTTAGGGTGCGCAAGTATTCACCTCTCCCTGTTACTATTGCAGGCTTATTATTTATGAAGAAGGGGCAATCACTTCCCAATTTAGCCGCATAACCTTCTAATTTTTCCATTGATAACCCAAGATGAAAGAAACCATTTAATAGGTTAAGCATAAAAGATCCATCAGCTGAACCTCCACCTAAGCCACCACCAGAAGGAATTTTTTTTAGGAGCGATATTGTAATTGGACCAATGTGATGTTCTTCAGCCATAAGCTCCCATGCTTTATAGATCAAATTAGAGGTTGGGTCTCCCGGTATTTCAGCACCATAAATTGAAATGGTGGTTTCTTTTGAATTACTTATTTCTAGCGCGTCCCTTATAGGCACAGGATAAAAGATACTTTGAATTTCATGAAACCCATCATCTCTTTTCTTAAAAATATTAAGGCCAATATTAATTTTACAATTTGGGAAACTAATCATGGCTGACAAACATAATTAGAATCTTTGCTCTTACTGGTATTATGCTAATTTTGCCGCATAAATAATGAATTATGCCTGTATTTCTTGATTTTGAAGAACCAATAGCCGATTTATTTGAACAGCTTGAAAAAGCGCAACAAACTGAGGCAAAAGGAAAAGTTGATGTAAAAGATACTATTGCTGATCTGGAGGCTAAGCTTGAAAAAACGCGAAAAGAAATTTACAAGGATTTAACTCCTTGGCAGCGTGTACAAACCTCTAGACATCCTGAAAGGCCATACACACTCGCTTATATCGAATCTTTGACTGATGATACTTTTATCGAATTACACGGTGATAGGAATGTGAAAGATGATAAGGCCATGGTAGGTGGTTTTGGAATGTTTGAAGGCCAGTCAGTTATGTTTATTGGACAGCAAAAAGGTAAAAACACCAAAATGCGTCAATACCGAAATTTTGGAATGCCAAATCCAGAAGGGTACAGAAAAGCATTGCGCTTAATGAAATTGGCTGAGAAATTTAATAAACCGATTGTCACATTAATTGACACACCAGGAGCATATCCAGGTTTAGAGGCTGAGGAAAGAGGTCAAGGAGAAGCAATTGCGAGAAATTTGATTGAAATGGCTCAGTTAACGGTCCCTGTAATTTGTATAATTATCGGCGAAGGAGCCTCTGGTGGTGCGCTAGGAATAGGAGTAGGAGATAAAGTTCTGATGCTTGAAAATGCATGGTACTCTGTTATTTCCCCCGAGAACTGCTCGGCAATATTGTGGCGAAACTGGGATCATAAAGAAACTGCAGCAGATTCATTAAAGCTTACAGCTGAGAATATGTTGGGTAATGGATTAATTGATGGCATTATTCCAGAACCAAGTGGAGGCGCTCATTCTGATAAAGAAAAAGCATTTTCTTTTGTCAGAAAGGCAATCAAGAAAAATATTGCGGAACTTTCGAAATTAGATGCTGATGAACGTGTTAGTTCACGAATTGAGAAATTTAGTAACATGGGGTTTGTTCAGGACTAGTTAGTCTATGAATTGAATATCAACCACATTCGTAATATTATTTGTTTTGGAAACTTCCCGAAACGATGGATAGTTCAGTATAGTTATTGATGCATTAGTTAATAAGGCTAATCTGTTTTTTGCAGTGTTCAATCTAACAGCACTAATTACCTCGTTTGAGGTGAAGATCTCGTTTTTAATGTGGTCTTTGGTAAATAAATACAATTGATTTCTCATTGCAATAACTACCTCAGAATCTGAAACTTTAAGTGGTTTTTGGTTTAAGCAGACTCCTTCCATTTTGTCAATAATTGATATGTTATTCTCATTTTGAGAGAAACGTTCAATTTGGACATTACCAGCAACGTTGTGAAGGAAGTATACCTGTTTTTTGTTTCCAAAATCAAATAAATGAGCCTCCGCTGTTAATCGAGTGACATTTTGACTTGAGATATACCCACCGGTTCTTTGATTGTAATTGGCTATGATGAACGAGCCTCCATTGGTAGGTCTTTCAATACTATAAATAATGTTGCCTATAGGAAGGATTTCTTCTGAGATGTCCATTTGAAGATCAGTACGTACGATTTCCCTATCGAGATTATTATACCCAATTAGTTGATTACTGGGACTCGATATCGTGACATAAGTGCCAGATTCATAAACAGCCATAGAACGTATAAATGGATCTGCACGAAATCTATTTTGTAATAAAATAGCAGGTTCAAGGTTGGGGTTCACCCTTATCAGACCACCTGTTTGCTTAGTTGAGATATAAAGGTTTTGATTTATTGAAACACAAGATTGAAATTCATAATCAAATGTCCTTGGACTGCCAGCTGGAGATAAATTTGTAGTTAATTTTTGAATAATGAATTTACCGTATTCATTTTTCAGAATTTTCACTAACTCGATTGAATTCGCTATTGAATTTTGAGAAATGTTTAAAGTTCTTTTAAAGTTATTTGTGCCAGCATCACTAATAATTTTGGCGTTTAATTGTAGTTGCTTTTCTGAAATATTAGAGTCAATTACAAATACAAACTGTATTGTAGTGGCACGATTATTAACCTGAACAGTGTGTAATTCAAGGTTTAGATTGGACTCGGGAGAAGTTAGACTGACAGTAATTGACTGAATATTGCTAGTAAATTTGAATAAAGCTTCAACTTCAATATTCTCTCCTTTGCTGCATTCCTTGGCTTTTAATGGAGACATCCAATGTACTTGGGGAATGGCTTTTTTTTCTTCCTCCATTTTCTTGCAACTGAAAAGAATGCAGAAGAATAGTAGAGATAAAAAGGTGGACTGAGATATTGTTAATTTCATTAATACTAGAATGTTAGTATTTTTATTTTTGAATATTGATAAAGTAGTTTTCAATATAGCTACATTTGCGTTTATAGATGTAATGATATGAAAAAGATAGCAATTCTTGCAGGTTCATTAATGATTTTAAGTTTGGTTTTTTCTTCATGTAAAAGCCATGAAAGATGCCCTGCATACAGTCAGCAGCCTGTAAAGACTGCGCCTCAAGCGTAGTTTTTATATAGTATCCAACATAAAGTTGGGCCTTCCTCAACACTTACAGATTCTTTCTTAGGTTTCTTGAATTTGGTGTATTACTATTGCACAGTGAATTACAAGAATGATTTAATATTACGCGCGGCAAATGGCGAAAACGTTGACCGCACGCCAGTTTGGCTGATGCGTCAAGCGGGTAGAATCTTACCTGAATATCGCAAGGTTCGTGCGTCCCTTTCAGGATTCAAAGAATTAGTAGAAACGCCAGAATTGGCTGCTGAGGTTACTATTCAACCTGTCGATTTACTTGGTGTTGATGCAGCAATAATTTTTTCTGATATTTTGGTAATACCCGATGCAATGGGTTTGCCTTACAGAATGGAAAAGGGAGTTGGCCCGATATTCGACGATACCATTAAGAGTGTTTCCGATATTAAGAAACTGAAAACTGCAGATCCATATTCAGATTTGAAGTATGTTACTGATGCCATTAGCATAACCAAAAAAGAATTGAATGGAAGAGTTCCGTTGATTGGTTTTGCTGGTGCACCTTGGACTATTTTTTCTTATATGATTGAAGGAAAAGGATCAAAAACCTTCTCGGAAGCACGAAAGTTCTTGTATCAAGAACCAGCTGCAGCTCATGACTTGTTGGGAAAAATAACAGACAGTACAATTGCTTATTTAAAATCTCAAATCGAAGCTGGGGTGGATATTGTTCAACTATTTGACAGCTGGGCGGGGATTTTACCGAAAGAACAATATCTAGAATTTGGATTAAAGTACCTTCGCATAATATGTGATGCGATTAATGAAGTTCCCATTACAGTATTTGCAAAAGGGGCTTGGTTTGCATTGGAAGAAATAGGAAAGTTAAATTGCAACACTATTGGGCTTGATTGGCATACCTCTCCAGAAATGGCAAGAAGATTGATTGGGACTGAAAAAACATTGCAAGGAAATTTAGATCCTTGTTTATTATATGCTTCAGATAAGGATTTGGTTAAGGAAACGATATTGATGTTGAATAAGTTTGGTGGTCAAAAACATATTGCCAATTTAGGACACGGAGTTTATCCCGATACTAAGCCAGAAAAAGTGAAGCTATTTATTAATACTATTAAAGAATATAAATTTTAGAACTATGAAAAATTCAATTGTAGCAGTAGCAGTAGCGTTAATCCTAGGAGTTTCTGCAACAGCGCAGGTAAATAAAATTCCAAATCCAAATTTTGATAATGTCGACAAGAAGATTAAAGCTCCTGGTCAACTTACGTTGGCGTTAGGATGGTATTCCCCTGAAGGAACACCAGAGGCTGATTTATATGAAGTTGGCGCTAAGAAACAAACAGTTTCTGTCCCTTTAAATGTTAGAGGTAGATGTGAAACTAAAGAAGGTGAGCATTATGCTGGTTTTATGGCTTACTCAGAAAGAGAGGCTAGTCCTCGTACATACCTGCAAACCAAACTTCCTAAGAAATTAGTAGAAGGAAAAAGATACTGCTTGAAAATGCATGTTCAGTTAAGTGACATCTCAAAATATGCAGTTGATAATATCGGGATGTTTTTGGGGTCAAAAGCCATTAAGGCTAAGGATATTGAAGCTTACGATATATCTCCACAGTTAACTCATAGCGGTAACTTAATTGTTGAGGAGATGTTTGACTGGGTTCAGGTTTGTCAACCTTTTACTGCTGATGGAACTGAGCGCTATGTGACCATAGGAAATTTCGCTCCTCAAGCCGGAGTGAAATCTAAAAAAATGAGAAGACCACGTGAGTTTAAAATTCCACAAACAAGAGATGGGTATTATTTTGTGGATGCAGTTTCAGTTATTGCGTTAGGTCATTTAGAGATTCCTTGTGATTGTCAAGTTACTCCTGAAACTGGTCCTGAATTGGATGTAGTTTATACGAAAAATGTAAGTACTGATATTGAAGGAACTCCTGAAGAAAAAATAGTCCATATGGTTATTCACTTCAAAAAGAATCTTGCAATACTTGGATCTCAGGATAAAGCTACTGCTGATGATGTAGCACGAATTTTAACTAATAATCCGAATATGAATATTGAGTTAGTAGGTCATGTTGCTCAAATAGAGTTAGAGGAAGTCGGTGCCGAGAGAGCAAAAGCAGTTTATACTTATTTGGTTACTGAAAAAGCAATTGATGCAAACAGAATTAATCATCGAGGTGATGCTTACAATAATCCTAAAGTTGATGGGATGAACGCTCAAGCCAATGCAGAAAATCGAAGAGTGGAATTTATTGTAAAGTAATTGCACAAAATAATTATCTGTATAATTTGGCTTTTGCCAATAGATATTTTAGCTCAAAACCTGGTTCCAAATCCCGGTTTTGAGCTTTTTTATGATTGTCCAACAGGCCTGCGTCAACTAAATAAAACTAAAAAATGGTATGCTGGGAATACTGGAACTCCAGAATACTTTAGGACAGATTGTAAGTTCACTAACGGGGATCCAAATTCGGGCCGCGGATTTGCAGGGTTAATTCTTTTTGGAGGATACACTGATGCCGTAGAATATATAGGTGTAGAGTTAAATGATACGCTAAAGGAAGGTGTTAAGTATTGTGGCACTTTTCATATTCGAGCTGCAGATTCCTACATGTACATTGACCAAATTGGGATGTTAATTTCAGAAAAAAAGCAATACATTGATATGTGGGCCCCAATTTTTAAATTACCCCAAATTTTATCTAAATATTCGGAACCTATTGTTCCAGAATTAGGTTGGTTACAAGTGAATGCTGAATTTGTTGCTTCTGGAAATGAACGTTTTATAACTATTGGAAACTTTGTAGAACCTGATAGACACGTTAAAAGTATTAATGAGTTTAGTAGTAATAGAGGTTTAGGCTGGAATTCTTATTATTTGGTAGATGACGTCTCTATTATTCAGATTGATTCAGAACAGACTTGTGAAAATGTACTGCGACAAAAAAATTATGTTGCTGAACAGCCCAGCTTAGATACAATTGAACGGATAAATACTTTTTACTTTGATAACGATAAGTTTGAATTGAATAAAAATGAATTTGAAAGATTGGTGAAATGGAAAATCAAATTAAGAAGTATAGCTGTTTTTGAATTAAATATTACTGCGAGTGCAGATTCTAATGCAAGCACTGATTATAATTATTCTTTATCGGTAAAACGTTCCGATTACATTTTAACTATCTTGGGCAATGTTTTAAACTCGAATAATTTACAGATTGAGAATAAAGGAGAACTGAGGCCATTCGCAGATAATTCAACCGATAAGGGAAAACAACTAAATCGAAGCGTTCAAATAATTATTAAAGGTTTTGAGAGAAAAAAACGATAAAAAATTACAATGGGCTTGGGCGTTTTACGATTGGGCAAATTCAGTTTATCCGTTAGTTGTTACAACAGCAATATTTCCAACTTTTTATGAGGCTATTACCACTCAAAAGACTGAAGCTGGAGTTGTAATTACAGATAAAGTTGAGTTTTTCGGCTATTTATTTTCTAATACTGAACTTTACTCCTATGTTATCTCAGCATCATTTTTGGTGGTGTCCTTTTTATCTCCATTACTATCTGGACTAGCCGATTTTTGGGGTAACAAAAAATTCTTTTTGAAAATTTTCTGTTATTTAGGAGCAATATCCTGTGGGGCATTGTACTTTTTTGATATGGAATATTTGGAATTAAGCATGATTCCAGTTTTTACAGCAAGTATTGGTTTCTGGGGAAGTTTAGTGTTCTATAATGCTTATCTGCCTGAAATCGCAGAACCACAAGATCACGATAAATTAAGTGCAAGAGGCTTTTCTCTAGGTTATGTTGGTAGTGCCCTTCTCTTGATTATTATTCTAATTTTAATCATGGTTGTGGGAATGAATGCTCGATATTCTTTCATTATGGTTATGGTTTGGTGGATTGGGTTTGCGCAATATTCATTACTGAAATTACCAACCTATACTAATGAATATAAACACGATAAACCTAATTTATGGAAAGGTATTCAAGAGCTGAAAAAAGTGTGGAATGAGCTTAAACACATTAGGTTGATTAAGAGTTATTTAGGTGCATTTTTTGTGTACAGTATGGGAGTTCAGACGGTTCTTTTAATGGCTGTTTTGTTTGCCGCGAAAGAGGTAGATTGGGGAAGCGATGACGCTGGTAAAACAGGATTAATTATCTCAGTACTACTCATTCAATTTATAGCGATAATTGGTGCAGGCTTGTTCAGTAGAATGTCTAAGAAATTTGGAAATATAAGAGTATTAAAAGTCGCCGTTTTTATGTGGGTTTTAGTATGCATATGGGCCTATTTCATTGAAACACCTGTAGATTTTTATGTCACCGCTGGCATTGTCGGATTTGTAATGGGTGGTATCCAAGCATTGTCAAGAAGTACTTATTCTAAAATGCTTCCCGAAACTGAAGATCATGCATCGTATTTCAGTTTTTATGATGTTTTAGAAAAAATAGGAATAGTCATAGGCACTCTGTCTTACGGGCTTATTGAGGCTATGACGGGATCACTAAGAAATTCGATATTCGCTTTAGCAGCGTTCTTTGTAGTGGGTTTAATTCTATTGTTTTTCGTTCCAAAACACGACTGGTCAAAACCAACTACAGTTATTGAATAAGCTCTAGAACGTGTTTTTCTATTATCCCTATTGGAATTTGATGACCACATTTCTCTTCAATTAATAATGACTCATTCGATGATTCTACCCATTTGTGTATAGGAATGGAAGGTATTATTTTGTCGAACCGTCCAAGAATGATTCGTACAAGAATATCCTCCCTATGAATTCTAGATTTTATTTTATTTAGGTTAACATTTAATTTTCGATGGGCTCTCCATATATTAAAAACCAATTCGCGTTTCTCTGCGGAATCCATTTGTTGTTTGGCGAAATTTAGCTGTCGCACTGAAGCAAAACCACCTATTTTACTGATTGTAATAAATGTATTAAATACCCACGGCTGTCTGATACTAGATCTATTTAGAAACTCACCAAATTTTGTTTGACTCGCAAACCAATACCAAGGATTACTCTTAAAGCCGTCGGGTGCAAATAATGCAGCTCCTTGAATACTGAATTTAGTAGTTTCCAAAAGGGTGAGAACAGCTTTAGCGCCAAGACTAAATCCAACAAGAAATATTGATTCAACTTTCTCGTCTTCAATTATTTTAGAAACACAATGAATCAAATCTTCTTTCCAAAGCGTTTTTTCTGGATTTTTTTCTTCGAATTGTGATTCGGAATGAAAGGGTAAATTAATACTGATGATTTTTACTCCAGAAGGTAGGTTAAGAGGCATGAAATCGTCTGCTTTACGACCATATCCATGAAAGCAAATTAGTCCTGTAGAACCTGTCCCCTTCACTAAATAGGACAGTTTTAAGGTTTTATATTCAAAAATTCTCAAGTTATTCACAACCGTTCAAAACTAATGGGAAGCTGTCAAGTGCAAAACGAAAGCTTTGCTTTAAATTTGCAGCCTAAAATTAAGGTCATTTTAGAAACTCTTAAATATGCATTTTCCTTTAAGCCCAAATCGGTCTGTCAAATGCTTTTTTCCCGCCTTTCTCACTTCAATTCTTCATTAATTTTTCAAGATTTATATTATGCCCAGAGATAATAGCATTAAACATATTTTGATTATCGGAAGCGGTCCAATAGTTATTGGTCAAGCATGCGAATTTGATTATGCTGGTTCACAAGCCTCTCGATCTTTGCGAGAAGAAGGTATCACTGTTACTTTAATCAATTCGAATCCCGCAACTATTATGACAGATCCGGTAACTGCCGATAATGTCTATTTACGCTCATTGGATCCAGGAAGTATAGAATTCATACTTAAAGAACATCCAGATATTGATGCTGTGTTGCCAACTATGGGAGGTCAGACGGCTTTGAATTTGGCTATTGAGTGTGATGAAATGGGGATTTGGGAAGAATCTAATGTGAATATCGTTGGAGTTGACATCGATGCAATAAACATTACCGAAGACCGACAGAAATTTAGAGTGCTAATGCAAGAGATTGGAATTCCCATGGCACCTCAAAAAATCGCTAAGTCTCTTCTTGAAGGAAAGGAGATAGCACAAGATTTTGGTTTCCCTCTATGCATTAGACCTTCTTTTACATTGGGAGGGTCAGGAGCATCTTTCGTGTGGGATTCAGACAAATATGAAAACCTGTTAGACATCGGATTGCACAAATCGCCTATTCATGAGGTGATGATTGATAAAGCCTTATTGGGCTGGAAGGAATTTGAATTAGAGTTGCTTCGTGATAAAAATGATAATGTAATTATTATTTGTTCTATTGAGAATTTCGATCCAATGGGCATTCATACAGGTGATAGTATAACGGTCGCGCCAGCGCTTACACTTTCTGATAAAACATATCAGAAAATGCGAGATATGGCCATTAAAATGATGCGTGCCATTGGTGATTTTGCTGGAGGATGTAACGTTCAATTTTCAGTAAGCCCTGATGAAAACGAAGACATTATCGCTATTGAGATTAACCCCAGAGTTTCTAGATCTTCAGCTTTGGCTTCTAAAGCAACGGGTTATCCAATTGCTAAGATTGCAGCTAAGCTTGCAATTGGTTATCATTTAGATGAATTGGAGAACCAAATTACTAAGTCAACGTCAGCTTATTTTGAGCCGACATTGGATTATGTAATTGTGAAAATTCCGCGTTGGAACTTCGATAAATTTAAAGGAGCAGATAGAGATCTAGGACTTCAAATGAAGTCAGTAGGTGAGGTAATGGGAATTGGTAGAAGCTTTCAAGAGGCACTTCAAAAAGCTTGTCAATCTCTTGAAATTGGACGAAATGGTTTAGGTGCTGATGGAAAAGGGATTACCAATCAAGACGAAATCTTGCATTCACTAAAGCATCCTAGTTGGAACCGTTTATTTCATATTTATGATGCTATTAAAATTGGCATTCCATTTAAAACCATCCATGATAGAACTAAAATAGATTTCTGGTTTTTGAAGCAAATCGAAGAATTGATTATGCTCGAAAATGAGATTGAGAAATACAGCATTGGTTCGTTACCTAATGAACTTTTATACGATGCGAAGCAAAAAGGATATGCTGATAGACAAATTGCTTATTTAGTTAAATGCTTGGAGAGTGAAGTTTTCACCAAACGTTCAGACGCTGGAATTAATAGAGTTTATAAATTGGTTGATACCTGTGCTGCCGAATTTCCAGCAAAAACTCCATTTTACTATTCGACTTTCGAACAAGAAAATGAATCGATAGTTACAGAGAAGAAAAAAATTGTGGTATTAGGTTCTGGTCCAAACCGAATTGGGCAAGGAATTGAATTTGATTACAGTTGTGTTCACGGCATTATTGCAGCGAAAGAAGCGGGTTACGAAACTGTAATGATTAATTGTAATCCAGAGACAGTTTCTACTGATTTTGATACTGCTGATAAGCTTTATTTTGAGCCTGTATTCTGGGAGCATATTTACGATATCATTTTGCATGAAAAGCCAGAAGGCGTTATCGTTCAACTGGGAGGCCAAACGGCATTGAAATTGGCTGAGAAGCTCACTCGATATGGAATTAAAATTATGGGAACATCTTCCGATGCTCTTGATTTAGCAGAGGATAGAGGAAGGTTTTCTAATCTTTTAGCAGAGAAGAATATTCCTTATCCTAAATTTGGTATTGTAGAGTCTGCAGAACAAGCCTTGGAATTGGCGGCAGATCTTGGTTACCCGCTATTGGTTAGGCCAAGTTACGTTTTAGGCGGTCAAAAAATGAAAATCGTTATTAACGATGAGGATTTAGAGCATCATGTAGTTGATATTTTGCGTGAATTGCCAAATAATCAAATATTGTTAGATCACTTTTTAGAAGGTGCAATTGAAGCTGAAGCTGATGCAATTTGTGACGGAAAAGATGTCCACATTCTCGGAATAATGCAGCATATAGAACCAGCAGGAATTCATTCTGGTGATTCATTTGCAATTTTGCCTCCTTACAATTTGGGTGACTTTGTGATTTCTCAAATTGAAGAGATAACGAATACACTTGCTGTTGAATTGAATACGGTTGGACTAATTAATATTCAATTCGCGATTAAGGATGAAATCGTTTATGTAATTGAAGCGAATCCTAGAGCAAGTAGAACGGTTCCTTTTATCGCTAAAGCATATCGTGAGTCTTATGTTAATTATGCAACTAAGGTCATGCTAGGTGATAAAAAGGTGAAGGATTTTAATTTCAAACCTCACAAAGAAGGATATGCAATTAAAATTCCAGTGTTTAGTTTTGATAAATTCCCAGAGGTGAGCAAGGAATTAGGGCCTGAAATGAAATCAACTGGAGAGGCGATTCACTTTATTCCTGACTTAAAAGATACTTATTTCCGTAAGATTTTTTCTGAACGTAATCTTTACCTTAGCCGATAGTGGAAACAGCAGAATTTGTGGGATTAATCAGAACACTTTTAATTATTGGCCTAATTTATTTTGGGGTTAGAATAATTATGAAAGTTATTCTCCCTTGGGCGGTAAAACGCTTTTTTAAAAGGGTTCAGAGTAAAATGGAAGATCAAATGAAAAATCAGGCAAACCAGCAAGGTGATCCTGGGTTTCAAAAAAATGGAGATGTGTTTGTGAAGCCTCCACCTAAAAAGGATAAAGATAATATCGAACCTAAAGGTGGTGAATATGTAGATTTTGAAGAGGTGGATTAACTGCTTCTAAAACGTAACTTTATTCTGGAAAAGAGTCGTGTTTAGTAACTATCATAATATTCTTGTATTAGACGCGCCCAAAAAGCCAACTAGTGATAAATTGCTCAATTTTCAAGGAACCGTTTTCTCTTTAAAGTCTTTTTCTGAATTCCCTTCCACAGTTCTTGATTTTTCAAAAGACAAACAAAAAGCAGTTTATGATAAGGTATCTTCTAAAGTTTTAAAGGAGGCCCATCATAAATATCAAGGTAAATCATTATCGGAAAGGTTAGTTTTCGATGAAAATCATACCCTTTGGCATTTTTCTAAATTTCGGGTTTACCATTCAATGATAGATTCGGAATTACTCAAAACCAAAATCAGGTTAGTTCCAGCTGAAAATCAAAAATCACTTTTAGTGATTTCAGATAGTTCAGTCTCCAATTCTGAGTTAAATTCGAATGAGATTTCTTTTCAAAGAGCTTCTGTAAATTCAAGTAGTAAAAAAAGCGGTGCTGGTGATCTGATTTTATTGGGAGTTCAGTTTTTGAAAAATGCTTTATTCAATTGGACAAAGTTGTCGATATTGTCAAAAGCGAAATATGTGTTTTTGTATGATCGATCTATGGTACAGTTACTTTCGATTGATGGTGAATCAAAAGGATACTTTAATCCTGTTCTGAGTTTTTTAGAGAGCAGTAAAACTGATGAAAGTGCAATAATTCTAGATTTTCAATTACCAAAACAAATTTCAAGTAGTTCACTTGAGACTCAATTTAAGGCAAAGAATGCAGTTTGGAGTGAAGCAATTCTATTGAAAGGTATGCTCGCAATTTCACCAATAAGAAAAACTATTTCTTGTTCGGGTAAGTTACTTAACCAACTAGAGCAATGGAAAATAGAAGGAGGTGATGCATTTATTTTTAGTGAAATAAAAAGTAATTGGAATTATTTCCGATTTCATTTATTCCGATTTTATTGCTACCAAGCTGTTTTTTCTAAATCGAATAAAGTTGCAATTTCTCGTGATGAGAATAATCCTTTTGCAAGAGCGTTCTGGCAGGCAGGGGAAACCAAGGGATTGCTTAGCGTTGGGAATCAACATGGAGCAATAGTTGATCACTCTGCAGCTTATTTAAGCAATAGTAAAGATCATAAATTTTCTTCCTATCCTCAGTTGCAGTTTGTGTGGGGGGAGAAATGGAAAGCGGCTATCATTGAAAAATTTGAATTGCCTGCAGAACGAATGAGAACAGTTGGCCAGTTGCGTACTGATGTTCTTAAAAAAATAAAAGATAGACATACGGACCACAAACAATTTATTCTCTATGCTTCTCAACCCATACCTAATAAAAGTTTACTGAGGCAAGTTGATGAAATTGCTTTTGAGGCAATAAAAAACTCACCGAATGAGCAGTTTGTTTTGAAACCACATCCTAAACAAATTGGAAAAAATTTATTTCATAAATTCCAAGAATTACCAAATTGTTCGGTTGAAGAGAATGCCGATTTATATGATCTTTTGGCAAAATCAAAGGCTACAATAACGGCGTTTTCTACTGTTGGAGCAGAAACTGTATTTTTTAATAATCCACTACTTACGATAGATCCTTTACAACAAGATATTGCAGGATACTCGGCTGAAGGAATTGCTCAGGAATGTTTTAATTCTGAAGAACTCCAATTTCAAATTGCAAGATTAGAGAGTCATTCTTTGGAAATGGTGGAAAATTTTAGTGGATTTATCTCGAAGAATTTTTTCAAAGTAGATGGAAATGTAGCCAGAAGAACCTGGGAGGAAATAGATAATCAACTTGATTTATTGAAATGAAATAAGGAATAATCAAAAGTTTTGAATAGCTAAATTTGTGAACCTAAGAATTTAATATTATGCTGAAGAATCTGGACTTTAAAAAGGCTATCCCGCATGCGGTGGCATTTGTGCTTTTTTACCTTTTACCACTAATTTATTTTAGTCCTGTTTTGGAGGGACTGTCCTTAGTTCAAGGTGATATATCTTCCTTTAAGGGCATGGCTAAATCTATTCAAGATCATAGGGCTGTTTATGAAGAAGAAGCACTCTGGAGTGATGCAATGTTTGCAGGAATGCCGGCCTATCAGATAGCTACAAGGTACGATAGTAACTTATTTCATTTTGTAGATCGATTTATACTGAGCCTATTCTACTCAGGGCCTCACCTGCTTTTATTTCTCTGTTGTTTAGGTTTTTATATCTTACTCCTGACTTTAAAAATTGATCCATGGCTTTCTATGGTTGGAGCTTTTGCATTTGCGTTTTCTTCCTACTTTCCTATTCTTATAGAAGCAGGGCACAATTCTAAATTGCATGCAATTGCATATTTGCCTGCTGCTTTAGCGGGTTTTATTCAAGTTTATCGTGGAAAATTGATGCAAGGTGGACTATTATTCGCTGTTTTCATGTCATTCGAAATTCTAAGTAATCACGTTCAAGTAACTTATTATTTTGCGCTAATGCTCTTGGTTTTTGGTGCTTATTATTTGTTTCAATCGATTAAAGAAAAACAAATTCCTGCGTTTTTAAAGCAAACTGCTGTGTTGGTCGTGGCTGGTATAATAGCCCTATTGTGCAATGCAGCTATGTTGTACAATACGTACAAGTATTCCAGTGAAACCATGCGTGGTAAAAGTGAATTGACAATTAATCCTCAAGGCACTGAAAATAAAAATCAAACTAGCGGGCTGGACATCGATTACCTTACTCAATGGAGTTATGGAATAGGTGAAACATGGTCCTTAATTATCCCGGATATTAAAGGTGGAGCTTCTGGAGCTGCTGAGTATGAGCGTGGAAGACAAATAAACTCATACTGGGGAGACCAGCCTTTTACCTCTGGTCCTGTTTATGTAGGGGCATTTATGTTATTACTTTTTATACTTGGGTTCTTTGTTTTAGAGGGCGTGTTCAAGTGGCCGGTAATTATTTCTACGGTATTATTTATGCTTATTTCTTGGGGAAGAAATACAATGTGGTTTACGGAATTATTGTTGGATTATCTTCCAATGTATAGTAAGTTTAGAACACCGTCAATGGCTTTATTAGTTGTAGAAATGTTGGTGCCTTTGAGCGCTGTATTAGTACTAGATAAATTCATGAAAAAGCCAGAGTTGCTTAAGGACAATAAGCTTAAAAAGAAATTGATGGCAGTCAGTGGCGGACTAATTTTGATCACATTGGCGTTTGCTATTATGCCAGATTCCTTTTTTGATTTTTACAGCCCTAAAGAATTGACACAATTTGAGCAAATTGATCGTGGAAATAATTCTGGTCAAGTGGTTAAAATGATGGATAGTATCTTGGATTACAGAACTGGCTTAGTTGCAGCAGATGCCTTTCGTTCAATTTTTATAATTCTTCTATCGGGTGTATTAGCATTTATTTTTATAAAAAGACAGAGTATTATTTTACTGGCATTAGCTATTGGAATAATAACGGTTGTCGACTTATGGACGGTCGATAAACGTTATGTAAATAACGAAAAAGTTAGAGGTAAGTACGTTCGTTGGGAAAAGAAAAGACCCTATTTTCTAGCGCATCTTCCAAATGCATCCGACGAATCGATTCTCAATAATGAAATGGCAAAGAATCCAGAGCTAAATGTACTTGTTGCTCAAGCGGCTCAAAAAGCTGGTACTGGTCTAAGTAAAGAGGAAAGATCATTTAAAAATTACCTCATTACAAATGAGAAATACCAGACATACAACCAAAATTCAAATTTCAGAGTTTTCCAACTAAATAATCCTTTTAATGAATCAAGAACTTCGTTTTTCCATAAGAGTATTGGTGGTTATTCTGCGGTAAAATTGGGTAAGTATCAAGATTTCATCGATTTCTATTTAAACCAAGAGATTGGGTCAATCGGTGCTTCTTTGAAAAATGGAGGAGCTGATATTCTTCAGGTGTTTTCAAAAAGAAAATACTTGAATATGCTCAATACGAAATACGTTATATACAACCCTGAGGCACCAGCAATTGAGAATCCGCATGCATATGGAAATGCGTGGTTTGTAGAAGAAGTAAAAACAGTGAATTCAGCAGATGAAGAGATTACTGCTTTAGCTCAAATGGATTTGTATAAACAAGCTGTCATGCAGACTAGTGCAGTAGAAAAAATTGGAGGAATAAAGGCTGGAGGTCAAGGAACTATTACTCAAACCTTATATAAAGCAAACGAACTAGTTTATAGTTGTAACCTAATCCAAGACGGTTTTGCTGTTTTTTCTGAAGTCTATTATGAGGACGGTTGGAATGCATATATCGATGGTGAAATACAACCGATTGCTAAGGTTAATTATTTGCTTCGAGGACTTAATGTCCCTGCTAATTCCAAAGAAATTGTTTTGAAGTTTGAGCCTAAAGCTTACAAGATTACCTCAAATATAGGTTATGTATCCAGTGCATTATTATTGATTGGCGCATTTGTATTCTTATTTATGCAATTAAGAAATGAAGCTATTGAAGAGGATTAACTTGAAACGAGTTTTAATCATTTCCTATTATTGGCCTCCAAGCGCGGGAAGTGGAGTGCAGCGTTGGCTTAAATTTTCTAAATATTTACCCGAAAATGGTTGGCAGCCAGTAATTTACACCCCTGAGAATCCTAGCTATCAAGTGCATGATGATTCTCTTTTGAAAGATATTCCTTCCGAGGTAGAGGTTATTAAAACATCAATTTGGGAACCTTATGGTTTTTATCAAAAACTAAGAGGGGGAAAAGCTGATAAGAATCTGAACAATGGTATTTTAGATAAGAAACAAGGAGGCATTTTGTCTAAAGTGTCTTCTTGGGTAAGGGGAAACGTATTTATTCCTGATCCTAAAATATTTTGGGTTAATAAATCTGTTTCATTTCTGAGAACCTATCTAAAAGAAAACCCTGTAGATGTAATAATCTCGACGGGACCACCACATAGCATGCATTTAATTGCCTTGGGAGTAAAGAAGCATATGAATATTCCATGGATTGCCGATTTTAGAGATCCTTGGTCAAAATTAGACTTGCTAGATGATTATAATATTTCAAAGAGCTCAAGGAAGAAATATGAGCATCTTGAAAAGCAGGTATTAACGAAATCAAATGTGTGCTTAACAGTAAGTAATAACTGGGGCAAAATGTTTAGTGAATTGGGCGCTAGTAGAGTAGAGGTAATTACGAATGGCTACGATGCAGAAGATGTTAAGCTAGAAAGTATTACAATTGATAAGTTCATTGTTAGTCATTTTGGCTTGCTTAATCACATGAGGAATCCTAAAGATTTTTGGCGTGCATTAAATGACCTATGTGCTGAAAACAATTCCTTTGGTGCAAGACTTGAATTGCACCTTGGAGGAACTATTGATGCTAGAGTTTTGGATGAATTAAATCAACTTGAACATCTAAAACCTTGTTTACATGTGCATCCGTACATTTCTCATGAAGACGTGCTAAAATGGTATTCAAAATCTTCGTTATTACTACTTTTAACCTTTGAAAGTGAGATTGGTAAGGGCAATATTCCTGGAAAATTGTTTGAGTATTTGGCAATGAATAAACCGGTAATTGCTTTTGGTCATGAAGATGGAGATGTTGCCGAGATATTGGAGCAAATCGAAGTTGGATGGAATTTCGAATACCAAGCTGGAAATGTAGGAGCCATCAAAAAAACCATATTAGAATCCTTTAATTCCACCCAGAATACTAATCCTAATCAAAATCATGAATTTGAAAAGTTTAATCGCGAATGTCTGACCAAAAGGTTGGTAAATTTGTTAGATAATATTTCATGATGAAAGCAGTAATAGAATACTATAAAGCGCGCGTTCAAGAGCTTTTGCATAAAAAGAACTTTGAAGCAATTGCTGAAGCAAAGGAAGAAATTATTGACAGCATTAGAATAAAGGGATACTACGTTTGGGAGAATTATTATTCTGCTGATCAATGCGATGACTTATGTGCTAGGATTGACAAATTGATTGAAGAAAACTCAACTACTATTTGGAATGATGAAGAAGGTGCAGATAGTAGAATTTACTTCTCAGAGAAACTCGATGAAAAGATAAAAGAGTTCAATGAAGACAAACGTTTTCACAATCTATCTAATCGCTACTTAAAAGCAAATACAACAGTGTTAACAACATTGGCAGGTCGAATTAAAGGCATTGGGAATAATAAAGGTTCAGGTGGTGGCTGGCACCGCGATACGAATATGATTCATCAGTTTAAAAGTATTGTTTATTTGAGTGATGTTGATGGGAACAATGGTCCCTTTGAATATATAGAAGGTACTCAATGGAAACGGACTTTATTTGAATTCAATCAATATGGAGTTGCGCTTGATCAAAACCGAGTTTCAGATGAAGAAGCCAATAAAATCTTAGAAAATGGGAAATATTCTAAGGTTCAGTTTCAAGCAAAAAAAGGAACTTGTTTGTTGGTTGATACTTCAGGAATACATAGAGGTAAACCGCTTATTAAAGGAGAGAGATATGCCTTGACTAACTATGTTTATCAAGACTATTTTATTAATGATAACATGATGAATAAGTTTTTGAATATTAGCCCTTTTCGTAAGTCTGATAAGTAACATTCGTTAATATTTTTCTAGTCCTTTCAAGGTAAACAAATGCTATTATTGTTACGCAATAATTATAGCTTAATATGGAGAAGGTTTTAGTCACTGGAGGTGCTGGGTATATAGGTTCTATAGTCTGTAGATTACTTCTTAAAGAAGGATATGCAGTCAGAACATTAGATAGTTTAATGTTTGGGGGTGAATCAATTATTGAATTGATGAACGATCCTAATTTTGAATTAGTCACTGGAGATATAAGAGAAAAAAACACTGTTGATCAGGCACTTGAAGGAGTGCAGCATGTAGCTCATTTAGCTGCAATTGTTGGTGATCCTGCTTGTGCAATAGACCCTGAGTTGACAAAGGCAGTAAATCTTGATGCAAGTAAATACTTGTTTGAAAAGGCTAATGCTAATGGAGTAAAAAAACTAGTATTCTCGTCTACCTGCAGTAATTATGGAAAGATGAGTGATCCAGAACTCTTTTTAAACGAAGAATCTGAATTGTCCCCTGTATCACTTTATGCAGAGACTAAAGTTGCCTACGAGCAATTTTTATTGGGGCATAAGGGCTCTTCAACTACAAATCCTACTTGTTTAAGGTTTTCAACGGTTTACGGTTTGTCGCCTAGAATGCGTTTTGACCTTACGGTAAATGAATTTACCAAAGAACTTGCTTTAGGCAGAGAATTAGTGATTTTTGGAGAGCAATTTTGGCGGCCATACTGTCATGTTTTAGATCTTGCGAGAGCGGTTGTTGAAGTGATTAAAGCAGACGATGATAAGGTTGCTTTTGAGGTCTTTAACGTAGGAAATACAAAAGAGAATTACACCAAGAAAATGCTTGTGGAAGAAATTTCAAAGGTGATTGAAGGTTGTGAAATTAAATACGTTCAGAAGAACGAAGACCCAAGAGATTATAGAGTCAATTTTGATAAAATAAAAAGGGTTCTTGATTTTGATATAACCTACACGGTCCCTGAGGGGATTGTACATTTATATAAAGTCATTAAAGATGGCGTTATCTTAAATCCTGATGATGATAAGTTTAGAAATAGTTAATGGATTAAAATCCATTTTAGAAGATTTTTACGGTAAAGAGGATTTTTATCCCCTTCATATTCCAGTTTTCGATCATGTCGAGCAACAGTATCTAAAAGAATGCATTGAAAGTACGTTTGTTTCTAGCGTAGGAAAACAAATCGATGAGGTCGAGAAAATGCTTGTTGAGTACACTGGAGCAAAATATGCTGTTGCGGTTGTAAATGGAACTGCTGCTCAACAAGTAGCGTTGAGGTTAGCTGGCGTTGAAAAGGATACTGAAGTTATTACACAAGCCATGACTTTTGTTGCAACTACAAACGCTATTTTGTATAACGGAGCCATTCCTGTTTTTGTTGATGTTGACAAAGAAAACATGGGGCTTTGTCCTAAAAGTTTGCGCGATTTTTTAGAAATTAATGCTGAATTGAAAAATGGGCAATGTTTTAATAAAACCTCTGGCAAAAGAATAAGTGCTGTTACACCTATGCACACTTATGGTTTTGCAGCGTCTATAATCGAAATTAAAGCGGTGTGTGATGAATGGAACATTCCTTTGGTCGAGGACTCTGCTGAAGCAGTAGGTTCTTTTGTTGATGGAAAGCACTTAGGGACTTTTGGTTTACTTGGAGTGTTGAGCTTTAATGGTAACAAAGTAATCACTGCAGGTGGTGGTGGTGCAATACTAACCAACGACGAAGAGTTGGCCAAAAAAGCGAAGTATTTAACTACTACAGCAAAAGTGCCGCATAAGTGGGAATACGTTCATGATGAAATGGGCTATAATTATAGAATGCCAAACCTCAATGCAAGTTTATTGAAGGCGCAATTGGAAAAACTACCTACTTTATTGGCTTCAAAAAGAGAACTAACCAGCAGATATATTGAGTTCTTTAGTGATAAATCTATTGAATTCAAGACGGAGCAAGCACCTAACAAAACCAATTATTGGTTAAATACCATTCTACTTTCTGATAGAGCAGAACGCGACGAATTTCTTGAAGCAACTAATAGTAATGGCATAATGACACGGCCTGCATGGACATTGATGAATGAATTACCAATGTTTAAAGAATGTCAAACTACTGATCTTACCAACTCGATTTGGTTAGCAGATAGAATAGTGAACATAACAAGTAGTCCAAAGCTTTAAATTTATATTGTGCGACCAAAGACGATAATCATAGCTGAAGCAGGAGTCAATCACAACGGTGATTTTGAACTCGCTAAAAAGTTAGTTGATGCTGCCGCTGGTGCAAATGCTGATTACGTTAAATTTCAGACGTTTAAGACGGAAAAGCTAACATCTTCTGCAGCTAAAATGGCAGAATATCAAAAGAATAATCTGAATTTGAGCGAAGATGAAGGTCAGTTCGGAATGCTCAAAAAGTTAGAATTTAGTAAAGCTCAATTCGAGGAACTTGCTGATTATTCAAAAAGCAAAAGAATAGGTTTTTTATCCACTCCATTTGATGTAGATAGTTTTGATTTGCTGAATGATTTCGATTTAGATTTTTGGAAAATTGCTTCGGGAGAGATTACAAATTTGCCGCTCTTAGAAAAGTTTGCTTCTAGTAAAAAACCAATTGTACTTTCTACCGGAATGTGTAATCTAATGGAAGTCGGAGCTGCCTTGCAAGTATTTTTGAATTTCGGTTATAAAAAATCTGAAATCAAAGTTTTGCATTGCAATACTGAATACCCAACACCATTTTCGGACGTTAATTTAAGAGCAATGAAAGATATCGCCTCATTAGGAGTTCAGATTGGTTATTCAGATCATACACTTGGAATTGAAATACCTATTGCGGCAGTTGCATTAGGCGCTGTAGTAATTGAAAAACACTTTACACTAGATCGCACTTTACCTGGCCCAGATCATCCAGCATCGCTTGAGCCAGATGAATTAAAACAAATGGTTTCTGCAATAAGAAATATAGAGGAAGGCTTAGGTTCCGATAAAAAGATTCCAACAGAATCAGAGAAAAAGAACATTGCCATTGCTAGAAAATCAATTCATATAAATCAAGCACTTAAAGCTGGTGAAAAGCTAAAAGAATCTCACTTTTCCATGCTGCGTCCTGGAGATGGAATAAGCCCTATGGGGTTTAGAAATATTGTAGGAAAGGTGATTTTCAAAGATTTACCATCAGGTCACAAACTTGAATATTCCGATTTCAAATGAAATTAGGATTACTCACAAGCTCTCGTGCAGACTATGGCATTTATCAGCCGCTGATTCAGTTTATAGAAAAACAGTCTTGCCAATTAGAAGTAATCGCTTTTGGAGCGCATACATCGATTGCTTTTGGGAATTCAGTAACTGAAATTGAAAAAACATTTAACGGTAATATTCATAAGTTAGACACTTTTAAAGCTGAAGATAGCAGTGAAGGTGTAGCTCTGAATTATGCTAAAACGGCTGAAACATTTTCATCGTTTTGGTCAGATAATAAATTTGATCTTGTTCTATGTTTGGGCGATCGTTATGAGATGTTTGCTGCTGTTTCTGCTGGCGCGTTTTTTCATCAGAAGTTTGCGCATATTCATGGTGGAGAAGAAACAACAGGCGCATTTGACAATATGTTCCGGCATTCATTGACCCAATTTTGTGATTTACATTTTACTTCCGCAGAAGTATATTCCCAAAGGATTGCTCAGTTAAGAGGATCTCTGAAAAACGTGCATACGGTTGGTGCTTTAGCATTAGATAGTTTATCAATTTTCCAGCCCTTTACTAAATCGGAAATGTTGGAACGGTTCAAGGTAGATTTTTCAATTCCCAGTATTTTAATTACGTTTCATCCTGAAACTATGTTAGAAGATGCTGGGAGAAGTCAACTTTCTGAACTTATTAAAACGTTCAAATCCATTGAGAATTATCAATTAGTGATTACTCAAACCAATGCAGATATCGCTGGTTTGGCTTTTAGAAAAATCTATGAGGGTTTTGCTGAAGGAAACGAGAATGTGAGGTTGATTGAGAGCTTTGGTTTGAAAGGATATTTTTCTGCAATAACGCATTCAGAGTTTATGCTTGGAAATACGTCAAGTGGAGTTATTGAGGCAGCGTCGTTCAATAAACGGGTTATTAATCTAGGAAACCGTCAAAAGGGGAGAGTGGTGAGCAATAATGTCACAACATTATCGGTTGAAAAATCGCTAATATTGAAAGAAATAGAACGCATTGAAAAACTGCCTGAAGAGAAAATTGAAAACATTTATTGGAAGGGTGGAGCTGTTCCTGAAATTTGGAATGCAATCACAAATTATTTAGCATGAATCTTCAAGATTTTAAAATAAAATCAGACCGCACGATTAAGCAAGCTTTGCAGCAAATCAACCAAGATAGCTTAGCCAAGTATGTTACACTTTTTGCTGTTGATGAAAATGATAAACTCATTGGAACCATCACCGATGGTGATATTCGTCGTTCATTGCTGAATGATCTTGAGTTGGATGCTACTCTAGAAAAGGTAATTAATCGAAATTGTTATTTCATGTATGAAGATGAAAAAAATCTTCAAAAAATGCGAGAGATAAAAGATAAATCCATTCAGATTATTCCGGTAGTTTCAGCAGATAGAACGCTAAAATCAATAGTCGATCTTCGCGAACAATTTAGTTTTTTACCAATCGAAGTAGCAATTATGGCTGGCGGTTTAGGCAGTCGATTACGTCCATTAACCTTAGAAACGCCAAAACCATTATTGAAAATTGGTTCTCGACCAGTAATGGAATGGAACATAGAAAGACTAAGAAAGTTTGGAGTTCAAAAGTTTCATATTTCGATTAATTATTTGGGTCAAAAAATAAAGGATTATATAGCTACTACAGAATACGGACATCAGGTTGATTATATTGAGGAACCTGTGCCGCTAGGTACAATTGGCTCTTTGAAGTATGCTGAAAAAGAGATCCAAAGAGATGTTATTCTTTTGATGAATTCGGACTTAATAACCAATGTAGATTACGAAGATTTTTATCATGCTTTTATCAGTTCTGGCGCTGATATGGGGTTAGTTTCGATACCCTATGAGGTGAAGATACCTTATGCTGTATTGGAAACTGAAGATGATGTCGTAAAGTCGTTTAAAGAAAAACCTACTTATACCTATTATTCTAATGGGGGAATATACTTTCTTAAACGCAGTTTGTTGGAAATGATTCCCGAAGGTGAGTTTTACAACTCTACCGATTTAATGGAAAAACTTCAGAAAGAAGGTAAGAAGGTGATGCATTACGCTCATTTGGAGTACTGGCTGGACATTGGTAAAATGGAAGATTTTGAAAAAGCTCAAAGAGACATTAAACAGCTGAAATTGCTTTCATGAATACACTAATTACTATTTGTGCTAGAGGCGGTTCTAAAGGACTTCCTGGAAAGAATTATAAGAATCTGAATGGCAAGCCTTTAGTTACTTATTCAAGTGAACAAGCGGTTCAACTTGCAGATAGGTTAGGGGCTGATATTGCAGTTTCGACAGATAGCGACATTATCAAAAACTGTATCAGTCATTTGGGTCAGGTTGATGTAGAATATGTACGTCCAGATGATTTGAGTGGCAGCAGTGTGAGTAAGGTGCTTACTATAAAGGCACTTAAAGAATGGAAAGAAAAAAAAGAGAATAAGGAATACGACGTTGTTATTGATTTAGACGTAGTTGCCCCTCTAAGAACTATTGACGAATTAGTAGATTGTTTCAATAAACTGAATTCGAATGCTGAAGCTCTGAATATTTTTTCGGTTTCAGAGGCTAAGAAAAATCCTTATTTCAATATGATTGAGATGAACGGAGATTTTGGACACATTCCCTGCGGTGGAGGAAAAGTAATTTCACGTCAAACTGCTCCTGAAGTTTATGAGTTAAACGGTTCCTTTTATATGTATCGAAAGTCATTTTTCGATCAAGGATTAACGACTCCTTATGCTGAGAAAACTATGGTCTATAAGGTTGATCATCACTGTTTTGATATCGATGACCCCATCGATTTTGATTGGTTGGAATTCTTGATGAAACGTGGAGATTTGAAAGGCATTCTAGAATAATATTACTTTCTAGCTTCCATATACATTGACATCTTTGGATGTGTATTGTCAAAAAGGTGTGTATTTCGAAGGACGGCAGTTGCACTTTGACCATAACCAGAACGATACAGAGTTTTAAAGCCCGCCTCCTTTAGCATTTTCTCCAATTTCCCATAACTCCACCAGTTCATATGATTTCCAGGTTGTTGCTTTTGAAACTCTACGGTGCAACGATTTGTACAGGTATCTAAAGCATCTTCTAATTTTTCTTTTTTAAATAATTCTTTGATTTCCTCTGTGGACATTCTTGGGTCAATCCCCTCTTCTGGAATTTCTGTTATAGCAGTTGCAAAACGTTGTACAAATAGCTGTTCGATAGAAGGCTGGTAAGATTCTCCATTCTTGGTGAAACGTGTTTTCCAGTAGTAAAAACCATTGTCGTTGTTCTGATATGCACGATATTGTAAATGAATATCTGGACAAGTTATTCGGAAGATTCCTCCTGATTTCAGCACTCTAAATGCTTCGTTAAAGAAGTATTGAGATGACGCATTGTCAATGTGCTCAATTGTATGGCTAGTGTAGAGCAGCTCCGCAGAATTGTCCTCAACTGGAAGAGCTTCATGAGAAAATAAGTTGTAGTTTAATCCTTTGTCTGTGTTTTTTGCCCAGCCTTTGTACCAATCCGAATAATAATCAACATTGGTCCAATATGGGTGAAGGAAACCACCTGCACCAATGTTGTAGAATCGCTTGTTTGAAATTGAGTCTTTCGGAAAAAGTTTTTGGTAGGTTGAAAGAGTCAATTTGTCCTTATTGGCTTGCTTTAATTCAACACCAAGTTTCTCAGTAAATGCAGATAATTTTTTTAATAATCCCATAATAGACTTTGATTATTTACTCTTAAAATATTTTTTATAAATGCGCATTAGGATTGCCCGAACAAAATTTTTAGAAACATAGATAAAGCCGGAAACCTCAGGATTTTTCCCGTTTTTAATATGTCTCATTTGTTCAAGTTCACGCTCTGGGTCAATAGCTAGAATAAGCTTTTCAAGCTGCTCATTTGTTGCGTTTTCCAGAAATCCAAGAACTTCAGTAAGCGGGACATTTACGCTGGTAATGTTATCCCCAACTCCACAATGACGAGCAACACGACGGTCTAAGTTAGTAACGTTAAATAAGGAATCATCAGCAACGGTATTGTCAACTGAATAAAACTTAGCTAATTCTTTCTTTAATGTAGTCTCATTAAATGTTTCTGAACAGTGATGATACATTTCTTCAAAATCGTCAAGATTGTGCTTGGTATCGCTGTATTCAATTGCTTTTATTACCTGCTCAGGTAAATCATTATAGGTTTTACCTGGATAAAATACGGGTTCTTTGCGCAAGTGATGCGGAATCAAATCCTTCATTCTATCTAATGAAACTAGTGGCATTCCAGTGCACCATGCATATGCATTTATTCTTCCTTGCCGCTCTCCACCTCCAGTGTTCAAAAGTATTTTACTAGAATTGTAAAAATGCGAAATCGTTTTTGTGTCGAACGGATAAGGTTGGCGGTAGCTTGTTGTGAGTAATGTAAAAAGATCTTTTTCGGGTTCAGTGAATAGTTCGTCGTAATAGTCTCGGATATTTGAAACGATATCTCCTCGTAGCCAGTTCTTATCAGGAATAGTGCATATTAATAAAACGCGGTACATTTTACCTTGATCGTAGAGTTTTCTGATAATTTCAAAAAATTCAGGAATGTTTTTGGACGTTTGAGCTCTGGAAACATGAAGAATATCCCAAAATTTTTCTTGCTTAGATGGCTTGAAAAAAGAAGGTGTAAAGCTATGGACCTGAACACTTAACTGCGAAAATGGAGTAGAGGAAGTCAGCAGGTCTACGCAATTAAAAGTAACATCAAAAATGGGGTCTAGTTTAAAGTCATGATCGTAATAGTTCGGATGAAGAACAATTACCCATTTCGATTTTAAACTTTCAATCCGCTTGAGCATAGCAGAGTTTTTCTGTAAAACTAGATCTCGTTCTACGGTCGTAAATACGAGTACTCCTTTTGAGGTCTCGCTTGGTATTTTAAGTATTGAAGCCATTTTAGTTAACCAGTATTCAAAAGTAATATTATCTAAACCTTGGTTTTATATATACTTTGGGAAATGAAAAAAAAGTATGCTTAGACTCACATTTTTGATCACAGTTAGAGTGGAATGCCCTACTGTGAAACTAGTTTAAATGCTGTATTTCGAACGAAGGGGGCCTATTATCTTCTGAAAAGATTGGTTAGAGCTTCTGTAAGCTTTTGTTTTCAAAAGGACGAGTATAGCGCTTTTAGTGAAATTCCAATTCAATCGTATTATTCAGATATGGATAGTGAGTTTTCTCAAGAATATCAGAGTAAATACTATTTTTCATTGAATATATTTTCTCTAAAATGCATATAATCAGTTTTCTATGAAAGGATGTTAAAGAAAGTCTTAAGAAAATGTTAGGCTAAGTTTTTTTCTATTTTGCAGGCACTCCAACTACTGTTTTGTTCGCTAACACATCTTTATTTACTAATGCCCCTGCTCCTATGATTACATTATTTCCAACAGAAATACCGGGTAAAATAACAGCTCCAGCTCCTATAAATGTGCCTTCACCAACCTTACATCCTCCCAAAAGTTGTGCTGAGGGAGATATTTCACAAAAATCACCGATAGTTACATCATGAGCAATAAATGCATTTACATTTAGAAGCACGCCGCGTCCAATTGTTGCAGAGGGTTCAATTAGAACTTGAGGAAGAATGGTCGCGCCTTGTTGAATATCAATTATATGTTGTGATATTAATGCGTGATTTGAAATGTGAGTTGTAAGGATTCCTCCTAATTCTAAAAATTCATTGGCGATTTTAGCTCGAAGTGCAGGGTTTCCAGTACCTAAAAGAAATCGACTGTCTTTTTGTAAATATGTTACAGCTTCTTCATTTGTATGAAGAATTTGATAAGTCCCTAGAAATTGGTTGTTTGACGCAAAGGAGTCGAAAAAAACTAATTCTTCTGTATTCTTATTCATCAAA
>CESE01025832.1_pt1 | contig 83716 bp, 78 predicted proteins | sample 350271 | NCBI WGS metagenome assembly CESE01 (sample SAMEA2621536, study PRJEB7988) | marine metagenome | isolation source: saline water (ENVO:00002010), including | reverse complement strand
TCTTTGGAGAGGCAATACAAAAGCTGTTTTAATTCCTTTATTAATTCAATTTGTGTAATTACTATGCGTGCTTCAATAGTGCCTCGAATAAATTTTAAAAGAGCTATTAAAAATTCTCTTTTTTTACCTGTAATATTCGTTTTCTAGACAATAGAATCCTTTTTGTAAATCCAATCATGATTTTTTGCAACCACCAAAATAAACTTTTGATAATCGGGATTCACTAAATCATTGGGTAACTCTAATATTTCCGTCTCGGATAGGGTCATTTTCTAATTAAGTGTTAGATATTTCATTTGGTAGACTATTGTGGATGATAGTTTGGCTAAAAAATTATCTACGGTTTTGGAGGTTCGGTTGTTTTTTATTTTTAGATATATATTTAACGAGCTTAGATAAATAAAAAGCAATAGGTATTAATATACTTATGGAAATTATTAATATTAAAGCTTTAGAAACATTAAAATAATTCGCAATATTTTGGGATTTTTCAAAAATTTTAAAGTGAAGTAAATATAATTCCAAACTTATTAATCCGAAAAATCTAAGAAAATAATTTAAATTCTTAGATGATAATTTTTCTAAAAATGTAGCTATGATTAAACAAAAAGCAGGTGTAATTAATATAAAAGGATAAAAATAAAGACCAAGATTATATAAATAATGAGGAAAATATCTTTTGAATATAAGCAACATAATTATACCTGATATACCAATAAAAAGGACGTTATGTAGTTTTATTGGTTTAAATTCAACCTTTTCGAAGGCGAATTTTCCAAATACAGCTCCAATTGAAAAAATAGGGATTCGGGTTATGAAAAGCATTAACACGATGTTTAGGGAAAAAACCATCCTAAGTGAAACTAGAATTACTGATATTATTAATGCTATGACAATAAAATAAATGGGATTTTTTGTTATTTGCTTATATACGTAAGGAAAAATCAAATAAAACATAAATAATGAAGGTATATACCATTCAAAAAAACCCAAGTTTGTCCAGAATCCAATTGTTAAAATATTAATAATGAAATTTTTAAGAGAAAATATTCCTAATAGTATCATTGTAATTAAAACAATGATGACATAAGTGGGGTATATTCTTTTTAATCTTTTCTTAAAAAATAAAATTTTACTTTCATCCTTTTGGAACGAAAAAAACAAGCCAAATCCAGATAAAAATAAAAAGAAATCAACTCCTCCATAACCTATTGATGTAATTTGATTTATGTATGGTATATATCCAGCATGATATAATATTACACAAATGATGGATATCCCCATCAATTCTGTCCTGTATTTACTTATTCTTTTTATCATGATTCCTGTTCTATGGTATTTTAAAATGACCTCCAACGTATTGTGTAAAATGCGTTTTCACATATTGTTGGCAGTTGTTTATTAAACTTTCACTCCCATTGAAATCCCAATCCAAGGCATATATTTTGGAAACCAACCAGAAGGTTCAGGTAAACTAATACAATAGCCTGTCAATCTTAAATAAGTTTTTTTAAACGAGAGTTGATATCCAATACCTGCATTCCACTCCAATTGTGATTCTGACCAAGATTCAGTCTCTGATGGATATCTATTTCTACTTGTAAATAGAACATTGGTTAAACCTGCTGTAAGATGTAACTGATGTTTATTTTTTCCAATAAAGTAATTTCCATAAATCATTTGGGACCCAATAATGTCAAGATATTTCCCGGTTTCTGAATTTCCATTGTTATTTCGGATAATATCTCCCTTATGAAAGTTAATAAGCCCAATACCAAAGCCCAAAGAGATTTGTTTATGCAAAGCATATTCATAATTCAATGAACCATAAATGCATGTGCGTCCCCCTAGTTCAATATGAACAAAGTGTTTGCTATCCTGATTGAAATATTTTTCAGATTGGGGCGTGCTTTTCTCTATGGGATCTTGAGCACTAATACTTTGAAACGCCAGAATCAATAGCCCTGAAGTGAAAAACTTTAAGAAATAGGTATCATAATAAAAGGAGTTCATTTATGCTATAAATAATTAACAACAATTGGAGATAATAAATGCAATATACTCGTCTTACAGTATCACAAATATATTTAATCAAAAGCGTGTAAATGTTCTTAAAGTACTGCCCAATAAACAGAATAATTTTTAAATGCAACATTGTTGCATTTAATAGTATATTCGCAGTTCAAATTAAAAAAAAGCTATGCGTTTATTACTATTATCCTTTGCTATTGTATTTGTTTCTTGTAAAAAAGACGATCCTCTGACTCCAACTCTTCCTACGATCCCGAACCAAGAAGAAGTAATTACTACTTTAAACTACACGCTAACTGCTCCGAACGGTGACGTCGTATTGTTTTCTTTCAAAGATGTTGATGGAGATGGCGGAAATGCACCCGTCATAGTAAATGGAGCACTGGATACCAATTTGACCTATTCTGGAAAAATTGAATTATTAAATGAAACAGTTTCTCCCGCTGAAGATATTACTGAAGAGGTGAAAGAAGAAGGCGACGAACATCAGATTTTTTATCAATTCTCAAATCCAGACTTAGGCACAACGTACACGGATGCTGACGCTAATGGAAAGCCAATCGGTGTTTCGACTCAGTTAATCACCAAAGGAACATTCAGCTCAACGTTAACAATCACTTTGCGACATACACCCGATAAAAACGCTTCAGATGTCGCTTCTGGTGATATCTCGAATGCAGGTGGCGAAACTGACATTGAGGTGACCTTTGACGTTGATGTTAAATAGTTTTTTTACGCTACTTATTGTCTTTGCGTTTTGCGTTCAAAGCACTGCGCAAACGTGTAATCTTAATATTTCTGGCCGTCTTACGGATGAAACAACCAGCAAGCCCATTGTTTATGGAAATGTATTTATAAAAGAACTCAAATTGGGTTCGGTTTCGGACACTGCTGGGAACTTCAAAATCCAAGGCGTTTGTCCTGGAAATTACCACCTTGTGATTAGCCATATCGGCTGCGAAACCATTGAGTATTTTCTTAATCTAAGGAACGATACCGTCATGGGTATTTCTTTAGACCACAATCACCATCACTTGCATGAAGTATCCATTACTGCTAAATTAAAAGAGCGCAGCATACAGGAATCGCAAACCATTGGCAAGCAAGACTTGGAAGAGAACGGCGATAAAAACTTGTCTACCCTTTTAGATCAAATGAGTGGGGTAAGTTCTATCAAAAATGGCAGTGGAATAGCTAAACCAGTCGTACATGGCCTTTATGGGAATCGGCTAGCAATAATGAATAATGGTGTGGCGCAAAGTGGCCAACAATGGGGTGTAGATCACAGTCCTGAGATAGACCCGCTTTCGGCGAATGAAATAACGGTAATCAAAGGAGTTGGAGCAGTAGAGTACCAAGGAAATTCATTGGGAAGTGTGATATTAGTAGAACCGAGTCGCATAAAAAGAGAACCGCATTTACACGGATCAGGGAATTACTTTTTTGAATCTAATGGTCTTGGAAACGTGCTGCATTTTTCGCTGCAGCAATACAAAAATGTTGGTTTGGAGATAGGCTGGAAAGTAGATGCTACCGTCAAAAAAAGCGGAGACAATCGCAGCCCAAATTATTACCTGAGAAACACAGGAAATGAAGAAGCAAATGTTGCGCTGCAATTCGAAAAAGCCATTCGGAAAAACTGGATAATGGATGCTTATTTAAGTTCATTTAATGCAAAGCCGGGAGTATTGCGAGGTGCGCATATTGGAAATTTGACCGACTTAGATGAAGCATTTAACCGATCAGAACCCTTTTTTACACAGGACAAATTTTCGTATGAAATCGAAGCACCGCGCCAGCAGGTAAATCATCATTTAATGAAATTGCATTCCATGTACTTCATCACTCCAAATCAAAAATTGGAATTTACTTATGCAGTGCAGCTGAATCAGCGCAAGGAATTTGACGTTCGAAGAGGTGGCAGGTCAGATATTCCCACGTTGAGCCTAGATCAAGTTTCGAATTTTGGTGAGGTGAAATATTTGAGTGATTTTGGAGAAAATTGGGAATTCAAAACGGGAGTGCAAGTCAACCATACAGATAACACCAATGTTCCAGAAACGAATATTCTACCGCTGATTCCAAACTACGTAGCAATAGAATATGGCGCGTTTGGAATACTTGCTAAAGCTTGGGATAAAACCACCTTTGAAATAGGAGGAAGGTATGATTTGGAAAATCGAAATGTAGCTACCATTTCGAATTCGGTTCCTAGAAGCATAGTTAAGTACAGCAATTCGTACAGCAATTTCTCGGCAATGAGTGGAGTCAGTCAGCAGTTGATTAAGAACTGGAAATTATTAGGAAATATAGGATTTGCAAATCGAAACCCCGAGGTTAATGAGCTGTATAGCAATGGCCTGCACCAGGGTGTAAGTGGAATTGAACTGGGTGAGGTTACCTTGAGACCAGAGCAATCGCTAAAAGGAACGCTTTCGCTGAAAGGTAAAGTGAAGAACAAGTTGTTTTTTGAGGCCTTGGGCTATTATCAAGTCATTGAGGACTATATATTCCTGAATCCAAGCAATGAAGTTCGACTGACGATTCGTGGCGCTTTTCCGGTGTTTAAATACGAACAAACCAATGCCAGTATTTATGGGTTGGATTTTTCTACGGTTTATCAGATAACAAGTCACCTAGAGACTAAAATTCAATACAGTTATTTAAAGGGAGACGATAATTCACAGGGAATTCCATTGATTTTTATGCCTGCCAATAATCTTTATGGAGCATTGACTTATGATGTTAAGAACTGGAACTTAGGACGCGGTAAATGGGAAAACATAGAGTTGCAGGTAAACAATCGTTTTGTGTTTGAGCAGATGCACATCTTGCCTTCACAAGATTTTATTCAGACGCCAAAGGCCTATAACCTGATAGGAGCAAAGGTTTCTGCAGAGCGGCAGGTAGGTAAGTTTAGGTTTAACTTTTATCTAAGGGCAGAAAACATATTGAACACGGTGTATCGCGACTATTTGAATCGGCAACGGTATTTTGCGGATGATTTAGGGGTGAATATTATTGCTGGGATTAATGCAAAGTTTTAAATTCGTTGGAGTTATGAATGAAACGAATAATTGGGCAGAAGCCTTGCGTACAAGGAATTTAAAAGCGACTACCAATCGGGTAGGAGTGCTGCAGACAATTGAAGAATTTGACAAGGCAATTCCTCATTCCAAAATTCAGGATCGGTTGCAAAAGGTAGATCGCGTAACACTCTATCGCACCTTAAATTCGCTTATCGAATCAGGGATGATCCACAAAGTATCGGTAGAAAACGATGAGATATTTTATGCTATTTGCAGTCAAAAATGCACGACAGAAGAGCACAACCACCAGCACGTTCATTTTAAATGTACGAACTGCAATGAAGTGTCTTGTGTTCAAAGTAATTCAATAGAGACCTTAAATTTACCAGGATATAAAATTGAGAGCTTTGAGATTCAGGCTAAAGGGATTTGTTCTAATTGTAGTTGAATTTGTGCCTAATAAAAAACGAAGATTCAATAATAGGCGTATTTAAACTAAGAGCTAAAGATTTAGTATTGTTAATGGTAGTTTGTCAGTTGGCAGCGTTGGGCTTTTCTCAAAAGATGGGTCAGCTTTCCATCTTCAAACTCCCAAGCACAGAAAAATTCGTTCGATTTAGCTGCGATTGTCTCAGGCTCCAATTTTCATCTAGAGTATAAATCACTATTTCATTATGATTTTTCATACTAGAATAAGACTTCCGAGTTATTCTTTTATGGTTTTTCTGGAAATCGAACTCATGGATAAATGCAGTTTAAAAAGAAAAAAGGCATTCATTTATAGCTTGCTAAATTTTAAGCAAGAGGCTCAATTCCGATATCTTTCGTTTTTCTTTCATAGAATTATCCTGAAAAGTTATGCTGTATACTCCTCTTAAATGGCTCTTTTACCTAACCACAAAAGCTTATTTCAGGTCGTTAACCATTAGCGGCAAAGATTTCATTCTTAAATCAGATACACCGATATTATTTGCCGCTAATCATCCGAGTTCTTTTATGGATTCCATTTTATTGGGAGCTCATATAAAAAGATCATTATTCTTTTTGGCTCGAGGAGCTGTTTTTAAAAACAAACTACTCAGACCGGCGTTTAATCAACTGTACATGATTCCAGTTTATAAAGCAGATTTATCTCCTGGACAATTACACAAGAACGCAGGTACTTTTGAAAAATGCCACCAACATTTTGGTCAAAATAAAACCATTCTTATTTTTCCTGAAGGGGTAAGTAAAACGGAGCGCCGTTTAAGACCTATCAAAACCGGTACGGCAAGGATCGCTTTAGGTGCTGAAGAAAAACACAACTTTGAGTTAGGTCTTGCCATAATTCCGATTGGTCTTAATTATTCAGATCCACATTTATTTAAAAGCGATGTGCTTGTCAATTTTGGTGAACCTATCCAAGTTTTTGATTATAAAAATGCATTTATAGAAGATCCTCGCGAGGCAGTTTTACAACTTACAGAACTTATAAAATTTGAACTTGAAAAACGAATAGTTTTTATCGAAAATGATCAACTTGAGAAAACTATTGAGCAAATTGAAACGTTATATAGAGGCACACTTAGAGCAGAAAATTCGACAGAAGAAAAAGGAACTCAAGATTTCCGTTTGTCTCAAGACATAGCAAAAGCGGTGGTGCATTATGCAAAACATGAACCAGCGATTTTGAAGAATTTTGAGCATAAAATCTCCACTTATGTTGAAGATTTGGATCGGTCACAATTACGAGATACGCAAATTCGATCCTCTTCTATTCGGTTCTTTGGGGTTCGGCGATTACTGTATTTTTTGATTGGACTCCCGTTTTTTCTATTTGGTTTTATAACCAATTTTATACCCTTTAAGCTTACTGGATTTATAGGTAGGAAAATCAAAATTAGAGAAGATTTTGTTGGAGCAATCACTATTGCTGTAGGGTTAATTGTCTTTCTAATTTTTTATGGTATTGAAGCTTTTGTAATGGCTTCTTATACCAATAACATCTTGGGAATGCTGTTTTTCTTAGTTTTATATCCAACCGGTGTATTTTGCATTAATTATATGGTTACATATTACAAACTGAGGCAAACCTTTAAATACATAACCCTATTTATGCGAAAAAGTAATTTGATTGCAAGTTTGAAAACTACTAAAGAGGAGTTAATTGAAGAATTAGAAAAAAGGAAAGCTGAATATCTAAAATTACAAGCGACTTAATGCCTCTTACCGCAAAATGCAAAAGTCCGGCAATGAATCACTTAACCTATAAAAGCATTGCGGAATTAGGCTTTATCGGACTTAGTTATTTTAAATAAACCATGAATTTCATGACCAATATTTAGTGTCGGCGATAATCGGATAAGACTGCTGTGCTGATACCAGCATATAAAGTTGGTTATAAGATTAGGCCCATCGTAAATGTACCATTGGTTTAGAAGACTGTTTTTATCAAAACTGTTCTCTTTTACTTCGTTGACCTTCTCAACATAAAAGTCACTATTTTTCTTTTTTGAGGTTGACGCCATAAGTTTTTCACTGGTTTTCCAACCTCTTCCTTTGCGAGTAGTTTTCAGGTTGTATGTATAATAGTTGATAGGGGAGAAACCATGTGAAGTAAGATGATTCAAGAGTCCTTTACCATCAAAATAGTTCACGTGATTAATCAATAGCTCTGAAGCTTTTTTTAGGTGATTGAAGGTTAAATAATGCTTCCATGCATCTTCATGTCCATTGGGAGTAATGAAATGAAAGAGTCCGTTTTCTTTAGAATATTTCTGAACGTTACTTACTACTTTTGATATATCGACCACATGCTCCATAATATCACGCGCAATTACTAAGTCGAATTTATTGTCTAATGCAGGACTGTAATTCTCAATATGGGCCTCTATAGTTTCATATTGGTGGTGCAATGCATTAAAATCCAATGTTTCTTTATTGATATCCATCACCGTTATTTTTACTTTAGGAAAAACAAATTTTAATCCAGCAGTAAAATAACCCGAGCCAGGGCCTAATTCCAACACATCCTTAGGGTAATATCCTTTTCCTTTCAGCGAAATGGCAAACAAATACCCTCTTCGAAAGTTTCTCAACATATTCCTTTTCTGTTCTTTTGGAGATACTCTTAGCGACTCCTCAATATAATAAGCCAAACACCCTTTAGCAGTTTCTTCATCGGTAAGCATCGGGTCTAGTTGCGTAAGACCACATTGTTCACATTTAATTAAACGAGCGTTTGCAATATCCCAGTAATCGACTTCGCCAACTTGCAATCCTTTTTCGCTATTGCAAATTCTACACTTTTCTTTACGTAATGTCGATACACCTTTAAAAGGACTGGGGATTCGGAGTAATTTCATAGTCTTTCGTGTCTTAAATCTATATTGGCGCGGCGATAAGCAACAGGCATGGAGTAGTGGCGATTCTAGGAATCAGTATATCCTATCGATTTTAATCGAGCTTGTATTTCTTTTTTAACATTGAAATAATTTCGTCCTCGCTATTTTTTTTCTCAGCCGTAATATTATTAGCAGCAATTAATTTGTTGTATTCATTTTGAATAATTACCGCTAATAAAGTGTCTTCCCAATCAATAGTGTTGTTAGTGCTGTGTTCTTCCAAAATACTTTTAAACTGGTTAACGTACTTATTATCAGTAATATTTTTTGTGAATAATTGAAGTGTCCATGTTGATACATTCTTCATAACAATGCCTGCTGTCCCTTTTACTCCAATTCTCCAATCAATTGAATTTCCAATTTTTTTAATCGGAATTCTGTAAGAAAAATCCACATTATCAATAGAAATGTAGACAAGGTTGTCAATTAGAGAGTGTTTTATCATGTTGCTACTTTAGTTTCAATTTTAAAAATGCAAAATTACGGATTCAATACGCAATTGCACAAAGTCTCAGTAATGGTTAATAATATCGAGAGATATTAATCTTTATTAGCTCAGCTGCAAAAACGAATAAAGGTATCTGTAGTAAGTTAAGTTAATGCAGGTGCGTTAATAAATCACGAAAACCCGAATTACAATTAGCCTTTGTCTAACGCTTCTAAAACGTATGTATTATCCGATTTTGATTATCCAACGGCACATTAACTATAAAAGTACTCATGCAATATTGAAAGCATTTCTAATTTGTTAATCGGTTTGGAAATATATTGATAGCAAGTTGACTTTAAAGCTCGTTCTTTATTTCTAGATTTATTGAATAATAAAATGATAAATAACGGGATAGCTATTGGTCAATTCATAAAACCAACTTGGTGTTTAATTAAAATTATTTTGTAAGGTTAGATATTTTACAGCTATCAAAAGAGATTAAACCCACTTTTGGAAGACCGTTAAAAGTTGTTCTTTTCGTATGGGTTTTGTAAGGTACTCTTTACAACCTATCTTCATGATCTTTACTTTTTCAGTATCGGCTGCATCAGCGCTTTGTGCTAATATTCTGGCCTTAGGATCAAATTTTAAGATTTCAGCAGTAGCTTTAAATCCATCCATGATCGGCATTCTAAGATCCATTAAAACCAAGGCAATTTCAGGGGTATTCTTATACATTTCAACAGCTATTTCTCCGTTATCAGCAACCAAAATGTTAACCTCCCACAATTTCATTATTTCTTCAAAATATAGTTGGATAAAAGAGTCATCGTCTGCAAGTAAAACAGTTATTCCTTTAAATGACTGGATCTCATTCTGAGGTTCGATGTTTTTGCTCTTTAGAGGCTGAACTTCTTCAAATGGTATGTGAAAAGTAAAAATTGACCCTACATTCAGTGTTGATTGTACTGAAATTTCACCACCCAATAAATGAACGAGTCCCCTGCAAATCGCCAATCCCAGACCTGTTCCTTTATTTTTTGAGACTCCAGTATTTACTTGTTTAAACCGTTCGAAAATGCCAGTAATATTATCTGGTGAAATTCCAATTCCTTGATCTTTCACAAAGAATATAAGATCGGTCTCAGCTTGTTTGAACCCAAATGAAATGGTTCCTTGAGCAGAAAATTTTAATGCATTGCTCAATAGATTTGAAAGCAGTTGACGAATCCTTAAACCGTCTGACTTGATCATTAAGTGTTCGCAATTCTTAGGAATATGAGCTTCGAATATAATGCTAGGCTTATTTTTATCGACTTTTAATTGATTAAACATTACTTCTAAATCAACAAGGATTTCAGAAATATTAAAGTTTTCAGTAATGATTTTCATATTATTTGATTCGATCTTAGCAACATCAATAATGTCATCAATTAGACTCAGTAACTGTTTTGAATTACCATCAATAATATTTAGGTACTTATGTTTTGTTTCTAGAGATAAATCATCTTTTTTGAGCAAGTCTGAAAACCCAATTACGGAATTCATGGGTGTTCTAATTTCATGACTCATATTTGCCAGATAATTATTTTTTAAAGAACTAGCCGACTCGGCTTTTTCTTTGGCCGCAATTAGAGCAGATTCATTCTGTTTTTGTTTTGTAATATTTTGAAAAATTCCAGTTAATTTAACTGATTGACCATCAACCATAGTTACTGTAGCTGTTGTCCGTACATCTATTAACTTACCTTTTGCTGTATGAGTTTTGAGTTCTAAATCATATCCCTTTCCCTCCTCAATTGCAATTTTAATTGCTTTTGAAAGTATATTTCGTGATTCAGGCAAGTAATATCCAATGCCTGCATCAACCGTAGGGTTGAACTCACTTGCAGAGATTTCATGAATGGCATACGTTTCGGCTGTCCAGTATAAATCGTTAGTTAAAATATTAAGTTCCCAGCCTCCCAAATGAGCAATGGATTGGGACGTTAGAAGAAGTTGATTGCTTCTTTTTAACTCCATTTCAGTAGTTTTCTGTAATGTAATGTCCTGAGTGGAGCCCTTTATCTCTATAATTTCATCTTTATCGTTGCGAACGGCTTCACCTTTAGTCATTAGCCAAGTTGCTGCACTATTTGTTTTTGATGTTAGAACCTCTAAGTTGTATGGAGTTCCTTTTTTTGAGCAAGCAAGAATTGCGTCTGATATTAATGCCCAACTTTTGTCAGTAAATAATTCCTTTTGCTCGGGTTGGGTTGGTGGAGGACTTGAATCATCAAGATCATGAAGCTTGTAAAGCTCATCAGACCATGTTATTTCATCGGTTTCTATGTTTAAGTTCCAATTTCCAATATGAGTTATTTTTTGAGTAAGCTTTAATTCGGATTCATTTTTCTTCAGCGCTCTGCGCTGTTTTTTGTCTTTCGAAATATCGGTAATAATTCCAACAAGGCTTTTTACTCGGCCATCTTCTGATAGTTCAAATGGTGCATCTTCAGAGCTGCACCAAACCCAATTTCCTTTTTTGTGTTTAAATCTATATTCTATTCTGTCTTGTTTGCCATTTTCTACACTTTCTATGTGTTCAATTATGGCCTGTCTATCATCAGGATGGAATAACGCAAAGTAGGCTTCTGGCTTTAATCCAATTATCTCACTCAAGTTATAGCCTAGAATACTTGTGTAAGATTTATTTATAAAGGTGGTCGTTCCTTTTATGAAATCATACACATGTATGCCGCTTGGTATGGTTTGAATTATTCTCTCAGTTAGCTTTTTTTCTTTTACCAAAAATAGTCCTGCTTTGCTCATTTCTGAAGTTTCATTCTTAAGAATTTTTTTCGTCTTTTTGGAAGCCATGAGAATGAAAATTAAGGCGGGATGTTTGCTTTATTCTTTACAACTAAATATTAGTTGTAAATATGCAACTAATGTTGCCTTTTAATACTGAACAAAAACGAATAATAACGTTAAAGCAGACCCTTTTTCGGCTGTATTTAGGGTCTAAGTGATATTTCATTTGAATTATTCATTTCTAAAATGGATAATTTTTGACCAATATAAATACATAAAAAATCGGCAAATTAGTTCAATCTTGGATCTAATTATACCTAAATAATACTTAGCATTACTAGTGTTTTATCTCTTTTTCTGTATCGATATCTGCAATTCTTAAGATCATGTAATAATCTATAAATGCCGTTGTCTATTTTTAGAGTAGTGCTGTCTCACTCTTACAATTAATTGTAACACTTTAGGGCTATTAAAAGAGGCCTTTCGAGCTGGTCTTTTTAAGTATTAGGTGTGCTTATTTATACCTGTAACGATTGTCTCTCTTTGCCGAATATTCAGTAAATCACCAGAATCATCTTAAAAAAAATAGGTCAAATAAGTGATAATTAATTGACCCAGTATACCATCAGCTTCCGCTGATAGGTTTCATTTTGTAGACAATATTTTTACCGCATTAAAACGGGTTAGTTGCCCAAACGTTCAGTTCCTGAATAAACCCTTTGTCACGCATTTCTAAAACAGAAACAATAGAGTGAGCGATTTCTTCAGATCCTAATTTATTGGGCATTTCTTCGCGTTCTTTTCTGTCCTCAGCAGCAAATGCGGTAGCTACTTCACTTGGGTTAACTATAGAGACACGAATATTGAATTTTCGTAATTCAGCTTGCCAAGATTGAGTCATTCCTCTAACCGCAAATTTTGAAGCAGCATAAACACTTCCTCCAACAAATCCCTTCAGACTAGCACTAGAGCCGATATTTATTATGTTGCCATAATTTTGAGTTTTAAATGTCTTTACAATTTCTTGAGTAAGCAAGGTCAGTCCAAAAACATTGGTGGCATAAACGCTTTGCAAGTCTTCAACAGTTATCTCTCCCAATTTTGGAAATACACCAATACCTGCATTGTTGATAAGCACATCTATTTTGCCGTCCAAAAGAGCCAGGGCAGCTGCTGCCATTTCATTAATTGAATTCAGATCACTGATATCAAATAACAAAGGAATAGCACCAATCTCCGTTGCAACAAGCTTTAGCTTGTTTTCATCTCGACCTGTGATTACCACTTGGGCTCCTTTTTGAATAAACTGCTTTGCTGTTTCTTTGCCAATTCCTGAACTGCCGCCAGTAATTAAAATTCTTGAATTATTTATTTCCATTTTTCGTTATTTCTTAAGTTATAGAGCGTCAACGCTAATGCAAAACTGCATTTTAATGCAATACAGGTTTTGATTGTAAAATCTTATTCTTTTAAATATCTTAAAAATTAGATATTATACTACTATTCCAATTGAAGGTTGTGCTTATGAGATTGATTAACTGAGGCATATGACTGCAGTAATGAATGTATTCCTTATCCAGTAGTATGCTCTTTTTGAGTAGCAATAATATCACTTACGGCTTGTTTGTACTTATAAGGATTTCCCGCTTTTTTTATTGCTTTATAAACTTTCTGAGGATTGTGTGTAGACTGAGAGAAAAATTCCCAAAAACCGAGCATTTTCATTTTAATTGGCGTAGGTCCAGAAAGCATAGCATCATACTGCTGATAAATAGTATCGTGAAATGCACTAAAAATCTCCCAACGATCATTAGGATACTCAGTAATGTTAGCCTTTATCATACTGGGTAAAAAAGGATCAGCAATAAGACCTCGTCCTATCATAAAGTGCTCGATAGTTGGGAATCGTTCTCGCATTGCTTTAAACCGTTCAACAGTCGTTATATCGCCATTGTAATACAAAGTATGCTTTGCTATGTCAATGCATGTCTGGAATGATTCAAGATCGACACCTCCTTTGTATAACTGCTTACCAAGTCGAGCATGAATGGCTACATTTTTAAGTGGGTACTTTTCTAGTATTGGAAAAGAATCTAATATTTCTTTGCTATTTTCATAACCCAGACGCATTTTCATAGAGATGGTGACATCTGTCTCGTTGTGAGCGCGATCTAAAATATGATCTATTTTTTCAGTATTGCAAATTAGACCAGAGCCCATTCCACTTTTGGTAACCATTGGGTAGGGGCAACCCAAATTCCAATTCAATTCTTTGTACCCTAACGATTGAATGTACTTTATCACAAATATAAAATGATCAGCATCCGCCGTCATCACCTGTGGTATAAGATCTAGGCTTGTATTTACTTCAGGGTTTAAGTCTCGCTGATACGATCCTTTGATGATCATCTTTCTATTAAAGCGTATGTAAGGCGCGTAAAAGGTGTCTATTCCTCCAAAGAATTTTTGCTGTGCATTTCGGAAAGTAGCATCTGTAAATCCCTGTAAGGGCGAGGATAGGAGTGAATAGGTCATTAATGGGCATTGTAATGAAGGCCAAGTTCCCGCAGCCATTATCAGTAGACCTTTCGTGTCGTACAATAAGGAATTTGGGAACTGGTTTTAAATACTAATGTTGCAAATTTAGGACAAACTGCCAATTTCGTAATTAGCAATTTCTAAAAGTCACTCCTTTTTCTCCCAATAGGATTATACCTTTTTTCAGTTGTTCTAATGTGTTGCTTTTTGCTTTATAGTCTTCATCCCAAATGCGATAATTGCTCCACCGGTAAAAAACATAATAAGACTATAAACGGCGGGAGCTATAGCATAGTTATCATTCATTAATATACCGGATGCAATGGCAATAGCCATGGTACCATTTTGAATTCCAGACTCTATTGAAATGGTAATCGATTGAGTCCAATTTAATTTCGCAATTTTTGCAGTTATAAAACCAATAAGAATAGTAGCTACATTTAATGCTAAGGCGGTCAAGCCTGCCTGTTGTAAATAAGGAATTAGATCTTCTCTTTTCTTTAACACCAAACCAATTATGACTAGAAATAAGACGGCAGCAGAGGCTATTTTAACCGGTTTATTCATTTTATCGGCAAAAGCTGGTTTAGTGTTTTTTATCGCCATACCGATGGAAACAGGAATGATTACAATTGCAAAAATTTGAATCACCGTTTGTAATTTGTTGATTTGAACCAGTTCGTTACTATCTAAAAATTGAGTTAATGCAAAGTCTACAACAAAAGGAATAGTGAAAATTGTAATTAGGCTATTGACCGTTGTTAATGAAATGGATAAGCCGGTATCTCCTTTTGCTAAATGGGTGATAAGGTTAGATGTTGGACCGCCAGGGCAAGCCGCTAAAATCATTACACCTATTGCGATATCGGTTTCTACTTCAAATAAAACGATTAGTAGGTAGGCAATAATTGGTAACAAAATAATCTGGTTGATTAACCCAATAATTATTGCTTTTGGATGCTGAAGCAATCGAACAAAATCCTCTTTAACTAAGGATAAACCCATGCCAAACATGATGATGACTAATGATATTGCAAGTATGATTGTTCCTATATCCATTGTTCTTTTTTATTTAATTATTTGTAGCAAAAATGAAATGAATTATTCAGTTCACTTCTGTTTATCTTTTGATTGAACACTATTGTCTTTATTAGAATGCATTCAATCGATAGATGCTATGGTGCAGCATTCTCAAATTAGCATCAATTACAAATTTATCTAAGCAAGGTAACATAACCAGTATAATTAGTTTCATTGACCTCTAGCCTATAGAAATAAACACCTTCTTGGCAGGGTTTTCCAACAAATGTTCTTCCAGCCCATATCGGAAAGCCTTCTATAGATTCAAAGATCAAGGCTCCCCAGCGGTTGTATACATATACGTTACTGCAGTCAACGAAATCGTTACCCATAGAAAAGTCGATGTCGTCATTTATAGCTCCGTAGTTTGGTGTAAATACATTGGCTATGCTGTCTGAGGTAAAGGAAATAGTAGCTGCATCAATGTTTATGATCTGAATGCTGGTGTCTCTGCAATCATCAATAGACATCAATATTACGGATAGTATGGTTTTCATTCTGCTGAAGCTAATTTAAGCAACCCCTATGCATCATGTCGTAGCATCTCAAAGGGGCTGTGCACTATATATATTGTTAGGCTTTCGGTATTTTATTCTTTTATAAATTTCCCACAATACTGAGATTCATTATGTAATCTCAAGAAATAAATTCCATTTGGTAAACCTTTAATATCAATTGTATTCGATTGGCTCAATTTCACAAGTTTTACTAAATACCCAAGTGAGTTATAAATTTGAATTGATTCATTAATATATTCTCTTGGGAGTTGTATTTTCAGAATATTGCTAGCAGGATTTGGATAAACTTGAATAGAATTCTCTATGATTAAATCTTCAACTTCAACAAGGTTAGGAAAAACATATTCTGAAGTTCCTATTCCCCAAAAGCCACTATTAACGTGTAATTCATTACCTATAAAATAAGCATTGTAAGTAGTATCATTCATCATATTTGTAGTGTCAATACTTGATAAGTTGTATCCTGAATACCATATCCTAAGTCTGTTACCATCTAATAAAGGATTTATTGCAAAGATTTCTGCACCAAAGTTTCCATTTGTCCAAGTAAAATCACTGCGCACATGAATTGGCAGTGCATCATGATACCATTTATTAATATCTCCATAAGATTTGAATTGATGAAGCGCCACCTGCTTCCAATTATTTCCAAAAACATTCTGAGCAACATCAGTAAAAAGATAAATAGTGTCTCCAATCAGAACTGGCGAAGGAGTTGATAATCCAGTATAGTTATTTCCGTTTTGATAAACATCAGTAGGAAGTTGCGCCGTTTGAGTTGTATCAATAAAGTTAACCCCATCAATACTCCTCACAAGTCCAATGCTAAAGCTACCAGCACTGCTACCTGCAGCAAAAAATAGATATAGGGTGTCATCTTTTACTATTACTCCAGGTTCTGCCAATATTGTATCCATCCAAGTGTAATTAGATGACGGCTCTAATAAAGGATTAGCATCCATTTGCCAAGTAATTCCATCGGGCGAAGTTGCGTGAGAAATTTTAAATAGATAAGCATTGTTCTCTGTGTAAACTGTATTGTACATGTGATATTCTCCTTTGTAAAAGACAACACTTGGAGTTTCAACACCTCCTTGATAATATGATCCGTCAAGATGATCTAAAACAGGTGCTTTAGGATTTAATACCCAACTATATCCATCGCTAGAAAGCCAACGGTAAATACCTATCGTATCGTCTGGATGATTTAGCCCCCCTTGGACCCCAGAAGTGTACATGATATACTGCCCATTTTCTTTTAATACACAAGGGTCAATCCATGGTGTACCAGCTATTTCGTCCCCGTAATCAATTATTGGATTTTGAGCGTAGGATGCAAATTGCGGGAAGAAATTTGTATCCAATTGTGCGGATAACTTTGCAGCAGTTATAATTATCAATATAAGTAGTGTTATTTTTTTCATAATTATATTTTGTTCCAATTTCTCTAATTGATTCTAACTTGTTTAAACGACAACAAAAGGTGAGTATATCCGCGCAAAATGGGAGGGATAAGACAAGCTTCTGTCCTTTTTTGTGTTATTCTAATTTTCAATACTCAAAACATCTAAATGGTATTTTGAAACTTCGTCAATTATGGCTTGTTTGATAGCATATTCTTGCTGAACTCATGGTTTGTATTTTGATCGAATCACTTCTGAGAAACCATTTGTACAATTTGCAGAGTGCAGGTGTTTTTCGTTTTCCCAAACGATTGTTATAACCTCTTTTTCCTATTTCTTTATTTCCATAATTATAGGTCTTTGTTAAGTGAGTATTGTAAAACGAGATTCCAAATTGAATTGGGAATATCGTAGGTTTTTTGAAAATAGTAGTTGAACAGTATTGATTTATGAACTCTAAAAATACTAATTTCATGGTTCAATTATTATTGGAGTTATGGAAAGCGTTCAAGCTGAAATTAAGGTACTTACAGACGAATTAAACGAAGCAAATCATCAGTATTATGTGTTGAGTAATTCGCTTATGTCTGATTTTGACTTTGATCAAAAGCTAAAACGACTGCAATTGCTCGAAGAAGAAAATCCATCATTGGCCGATGAAAACTCACCAAGTAAAAGAGTAGGTGGAGATATTACCAAGAAGTTTAAGTCCATAAAGCACGAGATTCCAATGCTCAGCTTGGCAAATACTTATTCTAAAGAAGAGCTGGAAGAATGGGAAGCACGTAATCAAAAACTGACCGACGATAAGATAACTTACGTCTGCGAATTGAAGTACGATGGTGTTGCCATTGGAATCAAATACAAAAATGGTAAACTCGTTCAAGCGGTTACTAGAGGTGACGGAAGCAAAGGCGAAGAGGTAACGAGCAATGTGAAAACCATTCGTTCGGTGCCATTAAAGTTGAGAGGGAATTATCCAGAAGAATTGGAAATACGTGGAGAGATATTTTATCCATTGGCGAATTTTCAGCAATTGAATGAAGATCGAGAAGAATTAGGAGAAGCAACATTTGCCAATCCAAGAAATACGGCTTCTGGTACATTAAAAATGCACGATTCGGCGGTCGTAGCGAGCAGAGGGTTAGATTGTATGCTCTATGGCGTGTATACAAACAATAAGGAATATCCCGGTCATTATGAAAGTGTTGAAGCTGCAGCCAGCTGGGGAATCAAAACACCAGTAGGAAAACCTCGATACATAGCAATCTGTGAAAGCATTGATCAGATTATGGACTTTGTAAATCATTGGGATAAACAACGCTCAAAGTTGCCTTTTGAAATTGACGGAGTTGTAGTGAAGATCAATAATTACCGCATTCAAGAAGAATTGGGGTTTACTGCTAAATCACCGCGTTGGGCAATCAGTTATAAGTTTAAAGCAGAAGCTGCACTTACTCGATTGAATGAAATTACCTATCAGGTAGGGCGGACAGGAGCCATTACGCCGGTTGCCAATTTAGAGGCAGTATCTTTGGCTGGAACCACAGTTAAAAGAGCATCCTTGCACAATGCCGATCAGATAGAGAAACTGGATATACGCGTTGGAGACTTTGTATATGTAGAAAAAGGTGGAGAAATAATTCCGAAAATTACAGGAGTTGAATTGTCCAAAAGAGATTTGTTGGTGCAGCCGGTTCATTATTTGGAACATTGCCCTGAGTGCCATACCATGCTTGTTCGTAAGGAGGGAGAGGCGCAGCATTATTGTCCAAATGATTTGGGATGTCCACCTCAAATAACTGGTAGAATGCAGCATTTTATCAGTCGAAAAGCCATGGATATTGATGGTTTAGGTTCGGAAACGATTGAATTGCTTTTTCAAGAAAAACTGGTACAATCTCCAGCGGATTTATTTGAGCTAAATTTTGGTCAACTTATTCAATTGGAGCGGTTTGCGGAAAAGTCTGTCAATAATTTACTGTCAGGCGTAGTAGATTCAAAACAGGTTCCGTTTGAACGCGTGCTGTATGGAATTGGAATTCGATTTGTAGGCGAAACTGTTGCAAAGAAATTGGCTAAGCATTATACCAACATTGACAATATAAAAGCTGCAAGCTTGGAAGACTTGGTTAATGTAGACGAAATAGGGAATAAAATCGCTGAGAGCGTCGTGGGCTTTTTTGCTGATGACAGAAACCTATTGGAATTAGAACGATTAAAAGCACAAGGACTTCAATTTGAACTGAGCGAGGAGCAACTGGCTAATACTACCAATAAACTCGAGGGATTAACCTTTGTAATTTCAGGAGTATTTGAATTGCACTCTAGAGATGAGCTCAAGGCAATGATTGAAAACAACGGTGCTAAAAATGCGAGTTCCATTTCAGCGAAAACGAGTTATTTAATTCGCGGTGAAAACATGGGGCCTTCTAAACTGGCTAAGGCTGAAAAGCTGGATGTGAAAATGATTTCTGAGACAGAATTTGTTGAGTTATTGAATAGTTAACGTTTTGACCATTGTTTGCACAAATCATCCTAAATCTATTTCAGGAGCTCGTCCCATGTGTTCCATTAATGATATACTCAACTAAATTAATGACAACAATTTTACCACGCTTAACCCAGCTTTAATCTCAAAATAATACAGTTTATTATGCTCAGCTTAAGAAACCAATTACTTTTGCATCTTGAAAACAAAACTCATGAAAAACTTAATCTTAACTCTTTCTCTTACAGTCCTTTCTACCTTAGGAATGATTGCGCAAACTACCTCATTTCAAAGTTGGAATAGTGTTGCAAGTCAACGAGCAGGTGTACTAAATATAAATTATTTAGTTAATTATCCATTTGCATATTCTGATCCTAATGGTGCTGAAATGGGTATTGAAATCGATATTATTAGAGAGTTCGAAAAGTGGCTAGAAACGTATAAAGGAGTTAACCTAAAATTGAATTACAAGAAATTTGAAAATTTTGATACGTTTTACAATGGAATTAAGGATGGCGGAAATGGTATCATTGGACTGGGTTCTGTCACAATAATTAAGGAAAGAGAAAAATGGGCGAAATTTTCACAACCTTACTTAAAGAATGTAGCTGTGTTAGCCTCTTCATTGGATGTCCAGACTTTAGGAAGTCTTGATGATTTTTCAACTGTGTTTAAAGACAAAGTGGCTTTGGTAGTTAAAGGTTCATCGCACGAAAAAGTATTGCTTGCCATTAAAGCAGATCAATTTCCAGGAATGGTAGTGAGTTATGCGTCAAATCCAAAGGAAATGCTGATTAAAATGAAGTCAGATCCTAAATACTTCGGATATGTAGACATCATAACTTATATGGCTTTTATAAAGGAGCAAGGCGGGATTTTAAGAGTGCACAGAGCAGCAGATGTCCAAAGCGAATTGTTTGGATTTGTATTTCCTCCAAATAGCGATTGGAACTACATTTTTAATGAATTTATGGTAGGTGGATTTGGTTTTACAGCTACTGATGAGTACCATGCAATTTTAGAAAAGTACTTGGAGCTGAATGTGATTAACGAAGTTCAATTACGATAATAGCAATTGAAACTTATTGACAACAGCTATAAAGGTGTTGAACGTTATATCGAAGATAAGCTAAACGGACTGTTTAGTTCCTCTGAAATTGTGGCGCTTACAAATACTTTGTTCATTGAATGGCTAACGATTTCCAAACAACAAAGACTTATAGAACCCACTGGTTTAATTACTGAAGGTGATCTATTATTGATTATTCGATCGGTTAATCGATTGCTAGAAAACGAGCCATTAGACTATATACTGGGCAATACTGAGTTTTATGGGTCGAGGTTCAAAGTAGGAGAGGAAGTCCTAATTCCACGGCCTGAGACAGAAGAACTGTGCGAATGGATAATTGCCGAAGAAACCACAAGTAACTTAAAGGTTGCAGATATTGGCACTGGTTCGGGTTGTATTGCTATAACCCTTGCAAAGCACTTGAAAAATGCAACAGTTTATGCTTGTGATGTTTCAACGTCGGCTTTAAGTTTAGCCAAAGAAAATGCAGAGCTAAATTCGGTTTCTATATCGACCAAAGCATTTGATGTGTTGGAAAATTTTCCAATCGAAGAAAAATTAGACATTATAGTTTCCAATCCACCATATGTACTAGAAAGCGATAAAGCAGAAATGGATAAGAATGTGCTTGATTATGAGCCACATTTGGCCTTATTTGTTGAAGACAATGACCCATTACTATTTTATAGAAAGATTGGAGAACATGCTAAAAGGCAGTTGAATACGACAGGTCGTTTGTATTTTGAGATTCACGAACGGTATTCAGATGAGGTGCAATCGCTTTTATCTGATTTGGAGTTTTCGAATATTGAAGTTCGAAATGATGCACAAGGGAAGTATCGAATGGTGAGGGGCATTTTGTAAAATGATATCTTCAATTTCACTAACGTAATGCCATATCTATTGGAATCTGAACTCAGATGATCTAAACGTATTGTTCCTAGTTGAGGTGCTGAACTAAATGCAGCATGACCCATTTTTTAATATTTACTGCAGTTACTCGCTGCTGTTATCCTGAATTTATTTTAGGATCTAAGCATTATCTAAGCTTATTTTTCTAATTGAGATTTTGAAACGAGTTCAGAAAGCCCTACAAATGATAAACTAGATTTCAAATTCTTAAAAACTATCCTATTTTCGAAGTTCTCAAAATCTAATTATGCAAGAGCAAACAATTTTAGGGCACCCAAAAGGGTTATTCATTCTTTTTTTTACTGAATTATGGGAGCGATTTTCCTATTACGGAATGCGTGCAATCTTGGTGTTGTATTTAACGGCAGAGACCACAGACGTCATTAATCCAGGTTTGGGCTGGACGAGTAAAGAAGCGTTGGCCTTGTATGGTTGGTATGGATTGTTTGTCTACTTCACTGGAATTTTTGGAGGGGCAATTGCAGATAATTGGTTGGGACAAAAGAAATCGATTTTACTTGGTGGGCTATTCATTATTTTAGGTCAATTTGCTTTAGCAGTTGACAGTATGACTGCTTTCTATTTGGGATTAGTGTTGCTAGTTTGTGGAGTTGGATTACTAAAGCCAAACATCAGTACTATGGTCGGTTCTCTTTATAAAGCTGGGGATGCTCGACGTGATTCGGGATTTACGATTTTCTATATAGGAATTAATATTGGAGCAGTATTAGCGCCATTAATTATTGGGTACTATGGTGAAAATGTCGATTGGCATCTAGGATTTTCTCTAGCAGGATTTGGGATGATATTGGGACAAATTGTTTATGTTTTTGGTGCAAAACACCTCACAGGAATAGGCGATTTAATCAAACATAGCGAAGAGCATAAAAAACAATTCAACAAACCGCTAACCAAGATTGAAAAGGACAGAATGATCGTTATGTTCATTTCCTTTTTTATTGTGATGGTGTTTTGGGCAGCCTATGAACAAGCTGGTGGATTAATGAACCTTTATGCTCGAGATAAAATTGATAGAATAGTGTTTGGCTATGAAATTCCTACGAGTTTCTTTCAATCCTTACATGCATTGTATGTAGTTATACTTGGCGCTCCGATGGCTTGGTTATGGGTGAAATGGAGAAATAAAGGCAAAGAGTCTAGTTCGTTGTATAAAATGGGAATTGGTTCTATTATTATGAGTTTTGGTTTTGTAGCGCTTATGGGTGCAGCCTATGATTTATCTGTGAGTACTTTGGATAAAGCTCCGGTTTACTGGTTGTTTCTCTCTTATTTCTTACATGTGGTTGCAGAATTGAGTTTGTCACCTGTGGCACTTTCATTTATTACGAAGCTAGCTCCTTTGAAATACGCAAGTTTAATGATGGGAACTTATTTTGCAGTTGTTGGAATAGGAAATAAATTAGCTGGAATTTTAGGTGAAGCAGCGCAAGATGCTGGCGAAATGGCGATATTTACGGGAATTGCAGTTAGTTCTTTGGTTTTAGGGATATTGGTTTTGATATTTGTGAAGAAGCTAAAGGCACTTACTCATGGAGCCGAAGAGGTAGCTTAAAAATGGGGCATAAAAAAGCCGAATTCAATTTAATGAATTCGGCTTTTAATAATATTATTAGACTTAAATTTTACAAGATTCTACAGTTTCAAAGGTTTGTGTTATGCTTTCCCAAATAATATTAAAGTTAGCATCAAAACCAGTAGGCACTGAATCTGTGATAGATACAGGTCCACCGTAATCTATTGCCAACATTTTACACTTATCTTCAGACTCACTTTTCTTTGCAGTGATAACAGTAGTTTCCGCAGTTACCTCAACAGGTGAAGATGGAATTAATGCTTCATTGGAAGAAGTATATGTTGTTGTTGTTGTACAAGTGCAGTTATATTCTTTTGTACAGGAAGACATGCCCGCAATCATAAGGCATGAAACCGCTAGTGATAGTATTTTTTTCATAATAATTTGTTTTTGCTTGGCAATAATATCAATAAATTTCATTAAAATTTCTTAAAGCAATTTCATTTTGAGTTGTAATACAAATTACTTTTCACTTTAAAATATGAACACTCTTCTTGCTCTGAACGATAAAAGCTTTCAGATACTTAAAGTTTGGAGCAAAAAAAAATCAGCTAAAAGAGTGATTTTCAATTTATAAAGATTAAAATTTTAAAGAGCGCATACATCCTTAATTCTTGCTATGAACGTTATGTTCACTGTTCCAATTTGAGTGTAATTATCGTCATATTGAGGAAAACTCTCTGAAGTATTACTGCTTGCTTCAGATGAAAAACCTTCACCCCAAACTTTACTATCTCTTTTTGTATTGTTCTCATTAAACGAAGAGTTACTGTTAGAAGTTTATATAAACGTGTAGGTATAATTTTTTACACGATTACGTTCCATTATTCACAGAGCCTGAAACGGCTGTTAATGATATTTTTTTCATATCAATTAGTTTCTTTTAAACAATAATGATTAACTATTATGACCATGGCTGTAGATGAATATATATCCTGTTAAAAATTAGAATGTTGAGTAAATTAATGGATTAAAATTATCCCTTTTCCTCGATTTTCCCATCGACGTATTTCGCAAAACGACCTTTTGATCTATCGTGTACTTGATCTCTTTTTGGCCAAGGCCATCCGCCAAACTGTGTACGATGATAATCGTTAAAGGCCTGAGAAATTTCTTCTTTAGTATTCATTACAAAAGGACCATGCTGAACAACAGGTTCAGCAATTGGATTTCCTTGTAAAACTAAAATTTTTGCTCCGCTAGGACCACTTCTGAGTATCAAGTTTTGATCGGGAAGAACTTCTGCAGCATGATATTCAGCAATAGCGATTCCATTTATGCTTAGGCCCTTTCCTTGATAGAAATACAATGTTCTATTTGTACCTGCAATTGTTTTGGGCATAGTCCATTCTGCATTTGCTTCCATTTTTATATTCCAAACGGCAACATTATTCGCAGGATCACTTGCCCAAGAATCGGGTGGAGGTGAAGGCAACTTTTCTTGCTCTATTGGACCAGCAATAATTTCAATTTCGGTTTTGTTACCATTTGAATCCTCGTAGTTTTTTCTTGGAATAGATTCACTCCACAACATCGTGAAATTAGCTGGAACCATTTTGCTCTTTTTAGGCAGGTTTAACCATATCTGAAAAAGTTCCATAGGGTTCTCTTTGTCTTGAGAAAGCAGTGGGAACATTTCTGAATGTTGCACTCCTATGCCAGCGGTCATCCATTGCACATCACCATTTCCGTATCGACCAGCTGCTCCTAATGAATCTGCATGATCAACCATTCCTTCTTTAACAACGGTTATCGTTTCAAATCCACGATGTGGATGTCCAGGAAAACCAGGAACGGTATCTCCATGATACATTCTCCAACCGTCTTTTAAAATAAAGTCTTGTCCAATGTGTCTGCCTTCCAAGGAAGAATTTGGCCCACATACAGAATTTCCTTTTGGGTATTTATCCTCGTGATGCACACAAAATAAAAATGGATCAGAAGTTTCCCATTGAAACCCTAAGGCTTTAATATTCTTTACAGCAGAGTGGTTTTTAGTTCCCATAGATTCATTTTTATTAAACGTTTTGGCTAAGCCAAGCAATGGCATTGCTGCAGCAGCGGAAGCCAACATAGATAGCTTACCAATAAAGTTTCGACGCGGATATTTTGTTTTCATATTCGAGATATTGCTCTCAAAGATTATAAAAAAGAAAGGAATTTGGGTTTAAATAATGTTACACAATGAGTTACGCTTGGTGACTTATGTTACTTGCATTTGAACTAAAAATGATTCCTTTTGCGCCATGGATTTAAAAGATTGGAAAACCTGGGCAGTGTTCTCAGTTACTCTGGGATTAGCACCTTTTTTCCCAGAACCTCATATTTGGGGTAAGTTAAAATGGATTATTGGCGGTGCTGATGGTATGTCACTTATAGATTGGGGAGATGCATTAATGCATGGAACTCCTTGGGTCGGTTTAGTGATTACTTTAGCCTTTCAGATAAAAAGAAAATAATTGAAGCTAAATGCCTTAGAACCCTTTCCTAGATTAAATACCAAACGATTGGTACTAGATCAATTAGTGAAAGAAAATGTCAGGCAGCTTCTTGAAATCACTTCGTTTAACGATCGCGCAAAAACCGAGGAAGAACTGGATCAATTATTACAAACGATTACGGAACAGAAGAAGGGAAAGCAAGGAATAGTTTGGGCGCTATATTTAGATAAAGAAGTCATAGGAACGTTGGGCTTTTATCGTGGTTTTGAAAACAAGGAAGGCGAAGTAGGCTATGTTATTCGAGAAAAATATAGAAGACAGGGCTTTTTGACCGAAGCATTAACCGAGGTTGTACGTTTTGGTTTTGAGCAGTTGGAATTGAATTCTATTTCAGCTTACACAACTGATTATAATCACGCATCAGTATTGGCTTTGGAGCAATTTGGTTTTATAAAAACAGAAATGCACAGTGGTATTCACCGAAAGTGGGTGATGCTGAAGTAAAAAGTGATTTTAGTGTTAAGGACGAGCGCTAATTCCGAATGGATTGAGGCCATTTTTCAGTTTCGGTTCTGAGTATTGTTAGTATGCAGCAAAGTAGAGACTAATTAATATTTCGCATACAAGTTAGTCCTTGCTTAGTATGTCGGTAAATTCATTCCTGTTTATTGAATGATAATTCTTCGATAATTCGTAATTCTCAATCAATGACACCACCGCAAAAAAAAAGCCCAATTCCGAAATTCGAAATTGGGCTTCCAACATAAGTTGTGTTTCTGTCTAGAACATTTCTCTTCCTGAGAAATGGTAGTTGCTTTCTATTTCTGCATTTTCGTCAGAATCAGAACCGTGAACAGCATTTTTAGCTTTGCTTTCTGCAAATTCAGCTCTTAATGTTCCGGGAGCAGCTTCAGAAGGATCAGTAGCACCGATCAACGTTCTAAAGTCAGCCATTGCGTTTTCTTTTTCAAGAATAGCAGCAACGATAGGACCTGAACTCATGTAGTCAACTAATTCGCCATAAAATGGACGCTCAGCATGTACTGCATAAAATTCTCCTGCTTCAGTTTTAGACATTTGTGTTTTTTTCAACGCAACAATTCTAAATCCACCTTCAGCGATTTTGTTCAAAATTGCACCAGTCAAGCCTTTTTCTACTGCTTCTGGTTTTATCATGGTAAACGTTCTGTTCGTAGCCATATTTTCTTAGATTAATTCTTTTTTTTGAAGTTGCAAAAGTACTCGTTCTTTTTAGTTTTTTGTGTGCAATCTTATTCAAAATCTAACTGCATTTTATTTTCCTCACTTTTTTATTCAAATACCTTTGCGCCAGTATGGAAAAACTCAGTAATGTCAATAAAATGGTGGAGATGGTCCATGAGGCCAAACACCTGCTAATCTCAACTCATAAATCACCCGATGGTGATGCTATCGGTTCTTCATTAGCTTTAAAACAAGCCTTGGAGAAACTAGGGAAAACAGTTACCGTAGTTGTGCCTGATGCTTTTCCATCGTTTTTGAACTGGATGGTGTATAAAGGTGACTTACTTCAATTTGACCAACAGAGTGAAGCCGCTAAAGAAGCATTGAAGAATGCTGATCTCGTTTTTTCCCTGGATTACAACACGTTGTCTAGAGTAGGGAAAGGCTTTGAGGAAGTACTTCGCGCTGACAATACCCCAAAACTAATTATTGATCACCACAGAGAACCAGAAGAAGAGGCCTTTGTAGCTGGATTACACGACATTGAAGCAAGCAGTACCTGTCAATTGGTTTATGATTTTATTCAATCCTTCGACCAAAAAGGGCTTATCGATAAACGCACTGCAGCATGCATTTATTCAGGAATTGTAACCGATACTGGCTCTTTCCGATTTCGTTCTACAACAGCTAAAACACACAGAGTGGTGGCTGATCTTATGGATTTAGGATTGGTTACGGGTGAAGTTTATAACGAGATTTTCGATACCAATTCACTAGATAGAATCAAACTATTGGGCTACGTTTTAGATAAAAAATTAACTGTTTTCCCAGAATTGGAATTGGCGCACATTACATTATCAGAGCAGGAGTTGAAAGATTTCAACTACAAGTCTGGCGATACGGAAGGTGTAGTGAACTATCCACTTTCTATCGAAGGAATTAACGTGAGCTGTATCATGAAGGAGAGCGGCGGAATTATTCGAATGTCTTTCCGAAGTAAGGGAGATATTGATGTAAATCTTTTTGCAAGAAAGTACTTTAGTGGGGGTGGACACTTGAATGCAGCTGGCGGAATGTCGGAACTGGGTTTGGAAGATACAATTGCGAAATTTGAAGCATCAGCTAAGGAGTATTTTGGTGCTTAGAATCCTTTTAATTATAGGCGCAATAAGTATTTTTATTGCTTGTGAGAGAGCAGAAAATAGATTTGAATTAAAACCTGGAGACATTCTTTTTCAGGATTTAGATTGCGGTCCTTTTTGCGAATCTATAGAGACTGTTACACCGGGAATAAATGGCGCTGAGCTGAGCCATTGTGGAATTGTAATAATGGAAAACAAACAGTTAAAGGTAATTGAAGCTGGAGGTAAGGGCGTTGTTATTACTGACATGGACAGTTTTTTAACTCGAGCACGAGATGGTAGATTCAAACCCAAAGTATTGGTGGGTAGGGTAAAAGGTTGGTCGGAAAATAAGTTGCAGCAGGCAATATCGATTTCAAAAACCTATTTGGGGAAACCCTATGATCATTTGTTTGATTTAGAGAATGATTCGCTGTATTGTTCTGAGTTGGTCTACTATTCTTACTTGGAAAATGATAAACCTATTTTCGAGACACAACCCATGACTTTTAAAGACCCTAAAACACATGAACTGTTTCCGCTGTGGGTAGATTATTACAAGGAAATGAATCAGCCGATTCCAGAAGGCGAGTTAGGACTGAATCCAGGAGGAATTACCTTGTCAGATAAAATTGAGATTGTCCATGTTTATGGATATCCTGAAAACTATATGCCTGAATAATTCTTCAGTTATTTACACGCGCCATTCGGCAGGCAAACGCCTTCACCTAATGTTTCAATAAGAGGCTTCGCAGCACTTAGTTCAGCTTTTATCGCATTTTCAAATACTTCATCTGCTTGAGCACCAGAAATTATCGTTTTTTCATTGATCAAAAAATACGGAACTCCTCTAATGCTAAGCTGCTGAGCTTGATAGATATCCATACGTACTTCTTCTGAATATTCTTCTGAAGCAAGAATCGACTTCGCCTTCTCCGCTGAAAGTCCAACGCTTTTTGCTACTGCAAGCAAGTTTTCTTCTTTGGTCAAGTTTGTGCCATCAGTAAAATAGGCGACCATCAATGCTTCTTTTAAAGCGTCGGATTTGTTTTCAGTTTTTGACCACTGAATCAATCGGTGAGCATTAAAGGTGTTGAAAATTAGTGCTTTGTCAAATTGAAAATCAATACCATATCCTTTTCCATTCTCCGCCAATTGATTGCTCATGGCTTTAACTTGGTCAATAGGATATCCTTTTCGTTCTGATAAATATTGCGCAGAAGGATAGGCTTTATCTGCTGGGAAATCTGGATCTAACTGGAAGCTGTGCCAAATGATTTCTACTTTATCCTCCGCGTTTTGATTTTTAATGGCTTGTTCTAGTTTTCTTTTTCCCACAAAGCAAAACGGGCAAACAATATCGCTCCAGATTTCAATTTTGACAGTTTCGTTCGGCATATTTTTAGTTTTTGATTGCTGTGACCATAATGCGGATCAAAGAACGATTATAATGGAGGTAAGGTCTATTCTCATAATGCTATATTAACAAATCAAAAGGGGGATAGGGTTAGCGATTATTCCTACTGACAATAATATTCCTGCGACAACAGAAGGTGGCCTTTTAAAACGCTACAAAGTTCCTCAGAACCATCTGTTCTGAGGATAATAGAAAGCTTTATATATTGGTGTTATTTTCATTTCCAAAAAGACTAAAACAGGAGATACAGTGCAATTGCCATAAAGTCGACAATCAAAACTTACTAATTCCAGGCTTTTACTTCTCCCATACTAATATCTAAAAACAATAGCTTGTGATTTGATGGGAGAAGGGCACCACTTTCCGCAGTTATCCAGGATTCCCAAGTTGCTTTTACACCACCCAAAGGAATAATACTTACCCAAATTTTAAAGGCGCTCGGAAGTCCAGACTCATCCAACAACCATAAGTAGGAATCTCCTGGAGTATTTCCTCCAGAGGTATAACTAACCAAAAGAGCTTTGTCGCCATTTTCAAGTAAAACAATGCGCCGTTCTGTTCCAGGATCAAATATTTTTTGGGGGGCGCTTAACCAAAATGAGTCGTTGTTAAAATACCCAATGGCTGTTTCTATAATTTCCGATCTGGAATCATCATTAACCTCAACATCATTAACCAATACAGTGCTTGAATCAGGATTTTGAATATTCAAGTGAACTGTAAAATCATCCCACTCAACCGCTACTAGTTGTTGCTTCTTATCCCACTTATAATGGTGTTGACCAACGAATGTCCATTCAAGATAACGGGTTTGCTTATAGGCTTCATGATGCACCGCCTTCAACATTTTACTTGCTAACTCATCTGCCTCAACAGATTGTTTGCCTTCGGGTAGTTTTTCATTATAAACAAAGAATAAGCAGATTAAAACGGCTGTTACGGTTACTGTTAAACCGAGTAGGATTTTACCAATTATCTTTAAAATAGAAAATGTCTTTTTCATGGTATTTTTTAGATGTTTTTCTCTGTTGAAATAGAGGTAAAAAGTACATAGAATACCTGCTATCTGCGGCTAAATATTTTATTAAATCGTTGTGGAAGTTCATCTTCTAAATAGGTGCTTTCATGGGTAAATGGATGCCTGAAACTCAACGAATAGGCGTGTAAATACAAGCCTTTTCCATTTAAAATCATATGTTCAATTCCATAATCCTTATCGCCAAGAATCGGATTATTGATACTGGCCAAATGTTTACGCAATTGATGTCTTCTGCCGGTTTGTGGGTTCAACTTTATCAAGTTGAGTTTTCCGAATCGTTCTGACGAAACGGTTTCAATTAATCTATAATTCGAGTGTGCTTTTTTACAGTCAATTTCTGAAGTTATTTCTCCTTGATCCTTCATTGCACCAATAGTAACCGCATAATAGGTTTTCTCTATCTGTTTGTCTTCAAATAGGCTATTTAAAGCTCGAATACAACTACTCGTTTTTCCAACCAAAAGAATACCTGTAGTAGCAAAATCTAATCGATGAACGGGTTGTGGTTTTGTAGCATCAGGCAGTTTACTATGCTGAAGGTTTTGAGCTAATGCATTGGCAATGGTTTTAAAACTATTGCCGCTCACCAAAATACCAGCGGGTTTATGAATTGCGGCTAAATGATCATCTTCGAATAATACGGTAAGTGGAAATATGAGTTTTTTACTAGGGTTGATTTCTTCTGGAATACACAAGCAAATGCGCTCACCTCCATTTATTAGAGTTGCGGTCGTAGCAATAAGATCATTAACAGTTATGTACTTTCTCTTCAGTGCTTTTTTTAAAGCTGATTTCGTCAAAGCCGCAATGAAAATTCCTACTCCATATTCCTGCAGTCGAATAGGAGAGAGGATATCGGGGACATTATGTGTTTCGGAGGTATTGATTGCAGATTATTGTTTGCTAAAGCCACGTATTTAAATAAATCAAAGATGGATAAATAGAGGCTGTTGTCTAAACGTTTTATTCTTTTATCAATCTCATTACAGCTTTCTTACCTTCCAATTCAACCATTAATAAATATACCCCTGCTGGTTCTTCAATTTTCAGATCCAACTTCGAGCTTTCAATGAAGTTCTGTACCTGTATTATTCTACCACTCAAATCTGTTAAAGTAACAGTAATTGCCTCGTTGTTTCCTCCCAGATCAATTGTAAAACTGCCATTAGTTGGGTTTGGATAGACCAAAAACTGATCAGATATGATAGGGGTTATGGAAGTAGTCGTTGAAGTATCCTTTACGCAAGGCGTTATCGTATCCTTTGTGCTCATAAAACAAGGAGTGATGCCCTCTTGATACATAAGATTCCATGCAGTTTCATAGCCAATCTTATGAGCCATCCAACTGCGCCATTGAGCAGAATCCGTTGGCATACTATCGCCTGCTAAAGCACAATCGCTAGATAATAAAGTATACATATAAGTGCCTATCGCCTTATTCACATCGTTGCTCAAGTGCCAACTGTCACTGTGTATATCTACACCGGGGATTTCTTCTAGCATCTGAGCGATCAACGTGCGTATGGGAACATTTCTCCCATAAGGTAATTCTGATTTTCTTACCATGTTTAAGGCTACGCCTAAATCTGTTTCCACATCATTTTCGCTTACTCGTTTGTCTAGTCCGTAGAGCATTGAAACCTTACCAGTACTAGCATCATCCTGCAACGGATAGCCAAAAGAATAGTCGTATTTAGAAGGGTCAATTTTGTACAAATGGGTGGAACCCATACTGGATCTGCCGTAGTTAAAGTGTATAGGAGGAGTTGAACCGAATTGAAGTGTCTTTTGGTCCTCTGCAACTACCCAATTCAATCCATCAAGAATTCCATACTCGGTGCTTGTTCCTCCATGGTTGTAAATAAGAGTTTGGTCGCTAATTTCACAGCTCTTATATGGAGAAATAAAGCTTCTTTTGCCTACATAATGCACTTGACTCATCTCAGTAACTTGAGTTGCGTGAGCTATGTCTGCGATTTCGTCATCATAGGAATAATCTGATGAAGAGGCACTATTGCCATAGATATGAGAGTAGATTGCTGCTGCGGTCAAATAGGCACCATTTGGTGTTGGATGTATGATAGCATTATCTTTTTTATCTGTTGGAATTGCTTTCCAAGCAAGGCCGGCAGGAACAATTGGTAATGGAACTTTAGCTCCATCAGCAGTACGATAAGTGAATTCTTCGAAATGATCTATCATCGTTTCATCCTTAGGCCACAGCATTAGTAATAGTGGCTTTGCTCCGCCTTCGATAACTTTTGCTGCAATCTTATTGACCCCCAGAGCGTAATAACCAGGTATCGTAGATACAATATAAGGATCCGCTCCTATTACTACGAGGTCCCAATCCACACCATTATTCCCTTTCAAGTTATTCATACGGTCTTCGTGCGCATCTGGCCAGTAATAGTATTGATTAAGGGAATGACAATAGTAATCTAGGTTTGAAGTAATCTGATCGGCAATACCCGTTGTAACAGTTTTGTTTTTATAAATATCTTCTGATACAACATTCACATTGATAGAGATAGAAGTATCTGCTGACAAGATGTTCTTTAATTCCTTTGTGATTTGCTGAGGAGAGAAGGCTTCTGTGCCATCCTTGATAGATTTACTGGTACCAATCACCAAGATATCTAAAGTTCCATCTCCATTAATGTCAGGGTTGCAAGGGTCTTGAGCATATAGTAATGATGTACACAATAATAAACACGTTAATATTATTGTAAAAGTGAGTTTTGATTTCATTTGGATGCGAAATTAAGTTTTATATTATTTATTTTAATCTGCCAATGGGATTACTAAATTGCTTTAAATAGCAAATTAGATAGCGCTAGCAAAACGTTTTTACTTTTTTATTATCTGAATTTGGGTTTTCTTATCTTCAGTCTCAATTGTCAAAAAATAGATACCAATAGGTGCCTCAAGGTTTAATTTTAGCAATTGATCATTTTCGTATTTATTAGCCTGAATGAATTTTCCATTTAAATCTGTTATTGTTACAGTTGCTGATAGAAATTCTTCTCTTAGGTCAATTGAGAAATCTCCATTAGTTGGATTAGGATAGAGAAGGATATTATCACTGAAATCATTCTCTATAATTCCAACGGTACTATCTATAGTATTTTTAGTAAGATTTATATCAAAATCATAGGTACAACCATGATTGAATCGAAACTTTACGGGGCATGGGTCTAGACTAAAACTAGAGTCATATGTAGCAAAAGGATTCACATCGTTTTGACCTCTAATTAATCTCGCTCGAGTTTTACCAGCTAATGCTGTTGTTGGGACCCTAATTATTGATTTAGAAGTAACGGCGGGGTCAGCAAAAACAGGTAGCTTTGACTTAATAGAGTTGGAGTTTTCTAGTACCAATTCGCTTTCATCAAAAATGTCATTTTTATTATAGTCTATCCAAAGAGCGAAATATATAGGTTCAATATATGCAACAGAGTAAAAGGACAAATCAATGGAGGCCGTATCACCTATAACAAAATCAGGAAAGCTTAGATTATTATAATATTGATATGTATTAAAGGCTCCCAGTTTACCTGCTTGTCCAAACTCAACAGCCTTCCCCTTCATAATGATATTTTCTATTGAGTTGTAATTGTTTTCAAAAATCGATTTGCAGTAAGGCGCTGGATCTGTAATTTGAGAAATCGCGTTTTGTGAGATAGTAAATAACGCAAACAGTAAAATAATTTTATTCATGATAAATGTGTTTTGATAAATAATAGATTTAACTCTTATGCAAATCTAGATTTCAGTACAAATATTACCAATTAGGAGGGTGAACAAATGGTGAACAACTCAACGGAACGCCGGTTTGGGTTTACAGAAAGCCGTTTAAGTAATCCCCTAAATCTTCAGATGAAGATAGTTTTAGTTTCTTTTTTAAACGGTACTTAGTTGTTTTAACTGTTTCAGTTGACATGTTTTTACTAATGCCAATTTCTTTGTTTGACATTTTCATGACAATCATGGCAGCAAATTTCACATCTGAATCAGTTAAATTTGAATGGTTTATCTTGATTTTATTATAAAACTCACCACTTAGATTATCCATATGGATTTGTAAATCAGCTCTATCAGATTTCACATTCAGTTCATTTTGAATAAATAACTCAATATGCTTCAATTCAGGTTTTGAGATATTTTCAAGTTGATCTAATTTGTCAATTAGACTAGATGAGAAGTCTTGTTTAACGAATAGTTCATGAGAAATAATTTTTACATTTTCACTTTCTGCAGTGAGTTTTAATTGAAGGAATTCTTGTTCTTTTCGGATAAGTTCAAATTGTGTTTGTTTTAATTTTAACTTAAAAAAAACTAAGCCCAATAAGGAGATTAAAAGAATAATGGAGACTGATAATAAAATATTTTGGTTAAAATGATCTCTTTCGGCTGATTTTAATTTTAAGACTTGATTCTTTTGTAGAAGCTCTTTTTTCTTCTTCTTTTCATTTTTATTTATTTGTTGAAGCTCTAGTATTTCAGCATTTATTTCTTTGTTTAAAATAGAGTCTTTTAATACTAAATATTTACTTTTATAGAAATAAGCTAGCTCATATTCACCTGTCAATCTATAGGTTTCTGCTAGGTCGTTATAGGTGTCATAAGTAATTTTAAAAAATTGACTTTTTTGAGAGAGGCGTAAGCTTTGTTTAAAATAATTGAGCGCTTTTTTATAGTGTTCTTTCTGACGATGAGCCAGACCTAAATTGCCTAAAGTAACTGCCTGATCAGAATAATAGGGACCCTTTCTCAAAACTTTCAAGTTGTGGTTGAAATATTTTATTGCAGAATCGGGTTCTTGAATTTTAAGATAGTAGTCTCCAATGTTTCCCAAAGGAATTGTTTTTTCAAACTCTAAACCCAAGCTATCCAAGATCAATATAGCCTTGTTAAAAGCAATAAATGAGGAGTCAAACTCATTAGCTTTTGAATAAAGAATTCCTCTATTGTTAATGATCATTGCAAAGAGTAGATGATTCTTGTTTTTTAGTGCAATGGGTCCAGATAGCTTCATAAACTGTCTCGCTTGTTTATTATTCCCCATTTTTAAATGCACCAATCCCATCTTATACATGTTCATTGCCTGCAATTTTGGTTCAGCAAGATTTTTATCTAAGACATTTGATTTTTCGAGATTGATTATTGCTTCTTTATATTGGTTATGCTGTGAATATATAGTTCCGATATTTCCGTAGGCTTTAGCTAAAGAAACTGCATCGTTCTGCGTGTTGATAATAATATGTTTGGCTCGCTCTATTTTTTCATCAAAGGAAAGCTTTGGATGTTGACTCATTCTAATTAAACTGTCAAGTTTTGTTTTACTGAGACTATCTGCCCTATTATAGAAATTGTCATTTTCAGAGAGCACAGAATCATTCTTATGCCCACATCCAATGAGTACGATGAACACAGTTAATAAGGCAAATAGGTTTTTCATATTAAAAAAGACACAAATAATCGGAACTTGAATTTTTTATAGCTCAAAATTAGTGCTTAACTATTAGTTAAGTTGAACATGATCTTCAAGAACTGCTAATTAACTCGATTTCGGCTGTAACTTATAAATCTTTCAACGCCAGCTTCAAATTCATAAGAATATCAGAAATCATGAGTGACTGGGTTGTTCTTCCGGTAGTACTTTCGTTAAACCGCAGAAATCCAGAGAATAACAACCGCCGTTGCAAACAATTTCCATCTTTCATTTAGCCAATTAAATGCGCCAGATTTCTTTTCTCGTTTTCATCAATATTTTATTGGTTGTGCGCTGTGAATGTTCGCCAACTCCTCGCTAAATAGTAAACCCACTAAATAGTCTCGCTTATTTCAAATATAGCTATGCAGTACAATTTTTTAAAAGTTAGCTGGTTAAGCATTTCGTTTGCCATCTTTTTGTTTCAATCTTAATTGTGATTATTTTAGCCTCATTATTTTATAACGATTCCTATGTCTATTAATAAAAAGTTACTATTACACAATCGCGATGAGAAAATTCGACAAGAACTCAACCTAAACAATCAAGAAATAGAAGCAAGTTTTAAAAAGGAAAAGTTTCAAAAAATGGCTACGTCGCCCTATGCATTTTACCGAGGTTCAAATCATTTGTATTGGGAAGATTTTTACAACGACTGGAGAATCAGTTTTTTTGGTGGAACTTCTTCAACCCTAACTTGGATTAACGGCGATGCGCATATTTATAATTATGGCGCATATACGAATCACAATGGTGATGCTGTTTTTTGTATGGATGATTTTGACGATAGTGTAGTTGCAGATTATCAATTTGATTTATGGCGAATGGCCATCAGTATTGTTCTGGATTGTAGAGACAATAACGTGTTCGACCTGTCGACAATAAAAGAAGCGCTGCAGGTTTTTTCAAAAGCATATATGGGTGAAATGATGACCCACAATGCTGATGATTCTAAAAATGAAGTGCATTTAACCAAGTCTACTTCCGTTGGCCTGCTCAATAAGTTTTTGGAGAAGGTAGAGAAAAAGAAAAGTAGGGTCAAAATGTTGGATAAGTGGACTTTCATTGAAGGTGGCCAGCGTAAATTCAATTTTGAGAATGAAAAATTAGAGCAACTAACTGAGCTTGAATACAAAAAAATAGAAGAGACCTTAAAACCTTACAGTGAAATGTTGAATGCGAAATTCAACGATAAAGAGGCTTCCTTTAATGTTAAGGATATTGCTAAAAGAATAAAAGCAGGCACAGGCTCCTTGGGATCGAGTAGGTATTACATACTCTTGGAAGGGTTGACCTTGTCGCCTAATGATGACCTGATTTTGGATATGAAGGAACAGGGAAGGCCACCCGTTTATCGACATATGAGTATAGAAGAGAAGCTGGAATATGCAAAGGCTTACCCTAATGAAGGAAAGCGACATGCACAGGCATTTGAAGCACTTGCGGAACACCCCGATAAATATCTAGGAGCATTGACCGTTGATGGAGTTTCATTCTCCATCAAAGAGCGATCGCCTATGAAAAGCGATTTTCCAAGTGAAAAATTAAAAAAACCCTCAGCACTCTATTTTATGGCTGATGTTTGGGGGAAGATCTTGGCTTCGAGGCATAAAAGGGCGAGTTATGTTCTTAACGACAACGCACATGAAATGCCAAATGCTTTCAATGAAATGCTAGCCGATAAAAAGGAAGAGTTTCAAGACTTGGTATCATCTATAGCGCTGCAATATGCCGATAGGGTAAAACGTGACTATGCTTGTTTTCTGACTATGGTTGAAGAATAATTTGTTTAGAAAAAAGTTGAATCCGCATTGTACCAATAGCGCGTTGTATGCAAAACTGCTCATGACAAATTAGAGATTATGCTTAAAAAAAGTCTGAGTTATGCTGCAACCAAACCCTTCTTGACTTTTTTTTGTTTTTAAAATAATTATGTCTAAATCAAAGCTATCAAATACACATTAAAACCGATAACAATGATTAGAAACTTAACGCTAGCACTCTTGTTTATGTGTTCTTTTAGCATTACTGCCCAAACCACTTATACGCTAGACTCTACAGAGTTAACATCAAGAGTGGTAAAGGATTCATTGGATATTCCTTGGGAAATAGTTTGGGGACCGGATAATCATATATGGATGACAGAACGATTTGGAAGAGTGAGTAGAATAAATCCTGTAACTGGTGTTCAGAGTATGTTATTAGATATGTCTTCAGATGTGTACGAACAATCAGAGTCAGGTATGTTAGGAATGGTATTGCATCCAGATTTTGACAATAACCCCGAGGTTTTTATTGTTTATACTTATTTATCGGGCAGTGATATTTTAGAACGCTTAGTAAAATTTAATTACAACGGAACGAGTCTAATCGCTGTCGATACCTTGATTGATAATATTAAAGGAAACACCACACATATTGGATCTAGGATAATCATTTTACCAGATAATACATTATTGATGACTACAGGAGATGGACAGGATAGTCAAGCTTCTCAGAGCACTGTTGCACTTACCGGTAAAATTCTTAGAATGAATTTGGATGGTTCTATTCCAAATGATAATCCAATTGCAGGAAGCTATATTTATTCTTTTGGACATAGAAATGCACAGGGTTTGTGGTATGCTCCAAATGGTAAACTATACAGCTCTGAGCATGGCCCTAGAAATGATGATGAATTAAATGTGATAGCTGTAAATAGAAATTACGGTTGGCCTACTGTAAATGGCTTTTGCGATACTCCTCCAGAAAGGGCATTTTGCTCAGCTAACAGGGTAGTTGAGCCATTAGCAGCCTGGACACCAACTATTGCTCCATCTGATATAATTTGGTACGACCATCCTGCAATTCCAGAACTGAAAAACAAGTTGCTCATGACTGTTTTAAAGGACAAAAGTTTGATCGCTTTCGATTTTAATGCGGGTGGAGATGCTTTGATTTCTCAAACTAAATACTTCAAAGGTGATGTGGATAGGCTTAGAGACATATGTGTTTCACCATTTGGGAAAATTTATCTAGCAACTAACGGAGCTTCCTGGTCTAACTCTAATCCATTCAGCCATTCAATAATAGAATTGAGCAATGCTGCTTATTACGCTAATGATACAACTACCACTTCGGTGCATTCAAATCCACCCTTCTTCGGCATTAAAATAGGCCCTAATCCTGTTCTTTCTGGTGAGGCGCTAAATCTGTTTATAACTGCAGGCGAGAAAGGCGAATTTGCTTTGTATGACGTTGTCGGAAGGTTGGTTGTTACGCAGCCTATTGAAGGAAGTAATTCTATCGATACAAAGTCTTTTGAAGGGGTATATTTCTGGAAGATTCAACTTGAAAATGGTGCATCAAAAGAAGGTAAACTTATTGTTCATTAAGTCCTAAAACTTTGTTAGGTTTCCTTTTTAAGTAGGTTCCCTTGAATTCCTTTAAGTTTCTGAAAAAGACAATCTAAATCGTAGTAAAAAGCCTGTGGAGATTATATGTTTTATATGCTCCGCGACTCTTGGCAGCAATTCCCTTGTAAAGTCTTGTGAATAATTCAGCTTACTTTTCAAAAAACTAAGTTCGGCCAATGACCTTGATTGCGATTCACTTGCAGGAATTAATCTGTGTATAAGATTTAGTGTTGATTATAAGACTTTTTACTCAAGCACTTTTGTATTCTTTTTGGGTGAATGCCAAAATAACGAGCCTAGCGGCTTGAGCGAAAAACCAAGCTTACTAGTTCCTAAAACTTCAACAAATGCATTTTCTCCTTATTTCTCCAGCCGGCTTGTGATTCATTGTCTACATAAAATATTTTAAGATCTGCTTGAGATTCATAATCAACGAAGAAAATCTTTCTATCCGCTTGGGAATCGTACTTGACTGGAAACCAAAGGCCGTCTTTTTTTGCCTGTGATTCATACTTGACCCAAAATACTTTTAGATCGCATTGAGATTCGTATTTAACTGGAAACACTTTAAGATCTGCTTGGGACTCATACTTAACCTTAAATACTTTTTGAGCTTGACACATTGAGCTTACCATCAAGCATGCCGTTAGAATCAATAAGTTCATTGTTATGTTGCTGTTGTATTGCTTCCAAATCTTTTGTAATTCTTTCATAGGGATCCTTTTTGTTCTACCCGCTAACAGAACTAGCGAGTCGAGTTGGTTGGGTAGTGCAAAGTCAGTAGCTCTTTAGGCGTATTGTTCCTCGAAACTATCAAGTGCAGTTTTAACTCCGGCTTCCTTCAGACGGTCGTTTTTATAAGGTATAGTTGTGCTTACACAAACCTATCTTAGAATCATCTATGCGTGTATTAAGGGCTAATTAATTGTACTTAATAAGTTTAATAATTTGTCCTTCTATATACAAGTAATACATGCTTGGCGGAAATTGTGATAAGTCGATTTGCTTGTTATCTCCAGTTAGATATCCCGCCAATAAGCGCTGCCCCATAGGTGAAATAATTTCGTAATGACCATTTCCATGCATTTTTAAATTAACTACACTTTTCGTTGGATTAGGGTAAACCCGAATGACTGAAAGGTCATTATGAATAACATTTTCTTCCTTCAATAGCGGATTAACTGCACTTGTATCTTTCTTCGTTGTATCCGTTTCTAATAATTCACATTTGAAATCTTGTTCTAGCTTGGATGCAATGAGAGGGCTTACTAAAAGTGTGTCTGTTAATAGGGGACAATAACAGTCGTTTTTTTCTACATAAAGTTTTAGCCAAGAGAGCGCTACTTTTCCAACATAACCTCCACCACCTCTGGGTGTGTTGGCAACAGAGTGATTGCCATTTGCAATTTCGAATAGTATTTTGTCAGTCGTATTTGGTGTTTGGTTATAATGAATATCTGCGTGTTGCACAGGAGGAGCAGTAGGATCATTTTCTCCACTAAAAATAAGCACAGGACTTTGATGATTGAGCTGGGGATTAGGGAGCCATGGACACAATGCTACAACACCAGCAATAGTGGTGTCAAGTACAGCGGCCCTCTGAGCGCCGCCGCCGCCCATAGACCAACCACTTACGGCCAATTGATTCAGGTTAAGTGCTCCATTAAGCGGAGATGATATTCTAATATTTTCTTGTTTTATGGTTTCTAAGGCATCCAACAACGCTAAAGCGCGTATTTCTGGAAGATCAAAAGGAGAATTCGTGCCTATAATAATGGTTACAATTCCGTGAGAAGCATAAAATGGACCCCATTCTTGAACACTTGAAGGAAGCGCAGTAAACCCAGGTATAATTGCAATACTAGCGAACGGCGGATTTCCATTTGTTGGGTAGTAGATAGTCGCTCCTAAATAATCAGGACCATTGCGAATTCCATCTGCCTCGGTGAGGGTGGCAACTATAAGAGCTCCAGGATTTGCAAGACTCTCTATTGTTATGCCATCACATTGGGCTTTAACAATATTGGTAAATAGAGGAGAGATAAAAGCGAATAATATTAAAAGGTATATTTTTTTCATTTTTCTAAAATACTTGATAAAGTATATGTTTATAATGATTCGAACAAATCTAAGGTTTCATTTGCTTTGTTTTTAATTAGGAATTAGCATAATTATATCTCTTTTTCAGTTACAATGTGATTCATTTTGTATTCTCATTGTTGAAGCTTAATTTTATGAGTTTACAACTCATAATACTGAAATAGCGATTTGGATTTACAACATTCCATTTAGCTTTGTTTTCGATGCACACAATTGAACCTTATTACCGTTGGCGAGAGCTTTATTTAGCAGAAGAAGACGAACGCTCGCCTTTTTATGGAAAGGAGTATTCAGAGTTTTACTTTAGCGATACCATTTACGACCATGTTATTCACCCTCAGTGGGATAACATAGGTTCTGAGACACTTTTTCTGAAGCTTATTTATACCGATTACGACGCACAGTTTGCCATAATAGAGCTCATGGGCGAGTGGAACGATACGCTTCACAACGACATTCAGGCATTAAAACGAAACATAATCGATCATTTGGTCGACGAAGGAATCAACCGTTTTATACTCATTGGCGAAAACGTGCTTAACTTTCACCCTTCAGATGATTCCTACTACGAAGAATGGTTCGAAGACATTGAAGAAGGTTGGATTGCCACCTTGAATTTTAGACAGCATGTGTTGGAGGATTTTGGTCATGAAAATATCGACCAGTATTTTGTTACGGGTGGGAAACTGAACGATATGGCATGGAGAACCCGCCCACCGAATGAACTATTTTTATTGATTGATAATTTGGTTACAAAACGATTGAGTATATGATGCATTTAAGGCGCACCGATTTTGGTAAATTAATTCTGATAATAAGTTGTGTTTTAATTTCCCTGCAAGGTTTTACACAAAAGCCAGTAAGAGTAGGTAATGTAGATAGCCCAAACGAACCCAGCATTAACATAAACCGACAGAACTCCCAAGAAGTATTGTGTGGAGCCAATCTCAATAATCTATACCTAAGTCATGATGGTGGCAAGACTTGGGAAAGCAAAAAAATGACTTCCGATTACGGCGTACACGGCGATCCTGTGGTCATCTCAGATAGCTCAGGTCGTTTTTATTATTTTCATTTAAGTAATCCAATACTCGGCAGTTGGATCGATAGAATTGTTTGTCAAACCTCTGAAGATTTCGGTAAAACTTGGTCGACTGGAAGCTACACTGGATTGAATGGTAATAAAGCGCAAGACAAACATTGGGCGGTATATAATGAAGCTACAAACGAACTGCATGTTTCATGGACTCAGTTTGATCTCTATGGAAGCAGAAACAAAGACAACCGATCGAATATTATGTATTCTAAGTCTGAGGATAACGGAGGGACTTGGACTATGGCGAATCAAATTAACCAAGCATCGGGCGATTGTATCGATAGTTCATTAACTACCGAAGGTGCTGTTCCGACTTTCTCTAATGATGGAAGCCTATACATCGCTTGGGCTGGCCCAGCAGGTATTCGAATGAATACTTATAGTAAAGGTGCTTGGTCACCAATAGCCACTTTGATAGATAGTAATAAGGCGGGTTGGTCGTACTCGATTCCTGGTGTAAATCGCTGTAACGGAATGCCGATTACAGTTTGCGATCGTTCAAAAGGCGATTATGAGGGAAGAATTTATGTGAATTGGAGCGATCAGCGCGAAGGAACTGACAACACAGATATCTTTTTGAAGTACAGCGATACTAAAGGTAATCAATGGTCCGAGCCAGTTCGAATAGGAAAAAGAGGAGGGAAGCATCACCAGTTTCTAACTTGGATGTCTGTGGATCAAACTACAGGGGCTTTGTACTTTGTGTATTACGACAGAAGTCGATTTAAGGACAACCGAACTGATGTGGTTTTAGCACGATCCTACAACGGTGGAAAAAGCTTTAAATACAAACGGATAAGACAAGCACCCTTTAAACCAGTTGCGGGTAAGTTTTTTGGCGATTACAATAATATTGACGCTCATAATGGATTAGTGCAGCTCGTTTGGACAAGAATGGACAATGCAGATACGAGTGTTTGGACTGCTCGATTTAAAGAGCGAAAATGGAGAGTTAAGCGGTTGAGGAGAAGGTAGTTTTAGTGTTGAGTTTTTAATGTAAAGTGTATCACGTATTGTGTATTCCGTTGGCTAGTGCTGGTTTTTAAATTCGGGTCTGCTTTGCGATTTCTTAGCGTCACCGCTTATTAAGACAATTGAATCTGTGGTTATCCGAATTAGATTTCGAACAGAAGTTTCACTAAATCTCCTTCGTCGATAAGTTCATCTAGTCTTCCCGTATGAAGTTGGTATTTATAATTTGTACTTCTCTGGATAATAATCACCAAGAATTATTTATTTAAAACGACTCAGCAAAAGTCAAATAAAACTGCTGGCGATTATTATCTCCACGGGCGTAATCAAATCGGATGTGCACACGTTCTTTTTTATTGAAAGCCAAACGAAATCCACCACCGTAAGAATAGCGCAAAAAGTCGGTATTGAATTCCTCGAAATTATCTGCAACAGCTCCAGTTCCAGCAAATATTGCAAAACCAAAAAAGTGCCAGATCGGCGTGCGGTATTCAACTTGAGAAGCCATTAGATGATTGTCTCTAAACTCACCTTTTCGATAACCACGCATTATTTTATCGCCACCTAACTGAGAGATTTTGTTAAACGGAGCTGTTCCGAAAATAGACGAACCATAACCGTGTAAACCAATAATGTGATTTTTACCTAGATTGAAATATTTCCGAAGGTCAACTGTAAATAAATTATATCCAAAATTACCACCCATAGCTTTGTTAAACCCTAAAAATGAGACATTTGCATAATATCCTTTTGTAGGAGCGTAAATAAAATCGCGACCATCGTATTCTAATTCCCAGCCAATTGCTGTGGTTACACTTCCCGATGCACCTGCGGTATTTAAGGTGTCTAAAAGTCCATTAGGTTCTACTGAAGTAATTGTGGTGTTTTGGTAAAAAAGCTTGGGTCCGGTATAGATTCTCTTTTTGAATTTTTTGAGGCCAGTAATTGCGAATCGTGGAAAATTAGCACCATAGTCTTCTTCATATTTTGTGTCGTTGGTATTTCCTATTCCAGCAAAAAAGTAGGGGTAGCGGTAGTACGAAATTTCTCCATTAATCCTATAGTTATCTTGCTTTAGAAAGATTTTAAAAGGCATGGAAAAAAGTACCTGATCATTGAGTGTATAAGCAAAAGAAAGTCCTGCTAAACTCAATGGAGAAATGGTGTCTTTTTGATTGAATCGGCGATACATTAATGCTGAAACACCAAATGCCCAGCTGGTTTCAGGTTTGAAATATACAGAGGGCAATACTGTAAGTTTTCGTTGTTTGTTTAAGTCAAAACCAAGAAAAGATTGTTCGGTACTATCTTTAGTTTGAGCAAAACCTGCAAAGCCTATAGCTAAAACAAAACCAAATAAAATGTATTTGAAAATGCCTTGCATTAGAATGTTGCTACCAATTTGTTAATTGCAGTCTGATCACTTAAAAAAGTAAATGCTTCTGCTTTTAAATCCTTCAGTTCTACCCAACGAAACGACTCTTGATTTTCGGTTAACGAATAATCGAAATCCATTTTTTGTTTAGAAACCTTAATACGCTCAACATCCTGAAATTGGCAATTGAAATACATACAAATGACCTGTTGCCAAGGTCTAAAGTAGCTCTGAATGTATTCATCTGTGGTATAAAAAGGCGCTCCGACAGTAATTTTAGCGCCCATTTCTTCATCTGCTTCGCGATGTAAACATTCAATTGGAGATTCACCAAATTCCAATCCACCACCAGGCAATTTGGTAAATGGTTTTCCTTGTAACAATTCATCAGAAACTAACAAGGAACCCTCATGAATAAAAAGGCCATAGATCCGTACGTTAAACTCTGTAGGCATTTCTGACATTACTCGCTTATTTTATATAAGGCCAACCCACTTCGGATTTTAGGCTCGATATAGGTGCTTTTTGGTGGCATATGAGAATGCATATCAGCTACATTTTTTAATTGGTCAATAGTAACAGGGTGCAATGCAAATGCAACTTTCATTTTGCCTGAGTCAACCAACTTTGTGAGTACCTGAGTATCATTTCGAGCACCTAAAAATTGGACACGTCTATCTTTTCGTAAATCACCAATGCCTAATATAGGTTCCAGAATATTTTTTGAAAGAATAGACACATCCAGCTTCTCCACAGGATGGTTCTGGTCAAAGGTTCCAATTTTAGCATCTAATGCGTACCAGGTATTGGAGAGGTACATGCCTATTTGGTTATATGATTTTGGTTTGAAAGCCTTTACAGCTAGTTTGGTAATATCGAAAAATTCGTCAAGTTTTGACAAAAATTCGGTATCGGAAAGGCCATTTAAATCCTCAACTACTCGGTTGAATTCCAGAATATTAAGTTCGCTCTCTGGTACAAAAAAGCTCATCAGGAAATTGTACTTTTCGTTTCCTGTATGATTAGGATTATTCCTACGCATTTCATGTCCCAATAAATTAGACGAAGCACATCGGTGATGACCATCGGCAATATAGAGTGCATTAAAATCTACAAATTGCTCCTGAATTACTTTTATATCCTCAGGATCTGATATTTTCCAGAATTGGTGACAAGCACTATTCGCACTCATGTAATCGTACTCGGGAGTGGACTGCAACTGTCTTTCCAGTACTTCTTTTATGCGATCGTTATCTGGATAAGTCATCAGCACAGGCTCAGCATTCATGTCTGTTGTTTCCAAATAATTTTTGAAAATAACTTCTCGTTTTAGAATAGTGTGTTCGTGCTTTTTAATAACTCCGTTTTCGTAATCGTCAATAGATGCGCCAGCAATAATTCCGGTAAATACATTGCCTCTAAACTTTTGACGGTATACATAAAGGCTATCTTCTTTGTCTTGTACAAAAGTGCCTTCTGCAATAAATTGATTAATCTTACCTCTAACTTTTTTAAATCTACTTACCGTATTTGATTTGGTTTTTTTTTGGTCACCAAATTCTGGATTAATGATATGAATGAATGAGTAGGGGTTAGTGCTCAATTTATGCGTCAAACCAGACCTTGAATAAGACACGAATGATCTAGACGCTACTAGATGCACCATATTTCTTGGTGGACGGAAAGCTTTAAAAGGAATAATTTTTGCCATAAAAAAACGCGGCAGTTTTGGCTGCCGCGTTGCAAATATACTTTGAGTCTAAGGACTTAGCAGTGAGCAATAATAAAATTCGCTAATTCTTCTCCAATTCTATCTTGAGCTTCCAAAGTAGCCGCTCCAACATGAGGAGTAGAAGCAATTTTAGAATGCTTTAATAAAGCGTCATTCGGAGTTGGTTCGTTTTCGAATACGTCTAAGGCACAACCTGCAACTTTCCCACTATCCAATGCAGCTAATAAATCACTTTCATTAATAACACCACCTCGAGCAATGTTTACCAAATAAGCTCCATCTTTCATTTTAGCTAATTCAGCAGCACCAATTACGGCACTTCCGTCAGCTTGTTTGGGCACGTGAATAGATATAAAATCAGAGCTTGAAATCAATTCTTCCATTCCAATTGTAGCAATTGAAACTGTTACAGATTGACCTTGTAAAGATAACTTAATATCAGCATTTGCAACAAATGGATCATGTGCAACAACGTTCATTCCACAACCAATAGCGTATTGAGCTACTGACTGACCAATTCTTCCAAATCCAATAATACCAAGAGTTTTTCCTCTTAATTCAACGCCTTTTCCATATTTCTTCTTCAAAACTTTGAAGTTAGATGCGCCATTAACTGGCATTTCTTTGTTCGCATCGTAAGTCATTCTTACCAAGCTAAACAACTGAGTCATTACTAATTCGGCAACGGATTGTGAAGAAGCAGCGGGAGTATTAAATACATGCAATCCTTTAGATCGACCATACTCAACATCAATGTTATCCATTCCAACTCCGCCACGTCCAATCATTTTAAGATTAGGACAAGCATCCATTACTTCTTTCCTTACTGTAGTTGCAGATCTTACTAAAACTACCTCATAGTTTTCGTTGTTAATTGCATCAATCAAGTTTTCTTGGGCAACCGTTTGGGTAACTACTTTATGGCCTGCTTTTTCAAGAATAATTTTTCCTGAATTCGCGATACCATCATTTGCTAAAATATTCATTGTTGTTTTTTAAGTTAGAATCAAACTCCTTGTTCAAAATGATCTTGTTTAGTGCCTCATTACTTTTTGTAAAGTAAGATGTTGAAACCTGTTCGAAAGTTCAAACGGGCAAGTTCAGAATGATGAGGATAATTTTACATTTTAATTTTTGACATTATCAGCATAGTTTAAGCTGTTTTTTCTAATTCTTTCATACAATCTACCAATAATTGCACACTTTCAACAGGCAATGCATTGTACATTGATGCTCGGTATCCACCAACTGATCGGTGACCTTTGATTCCGTTGATTTTAGCAGCATTCCATAGTTTATCAAAGGCATCTTTATGTGCCTCATCTTTTAATACGAAACAGGCGTTCATATCAGAGCGGTCTTCCAAGTTTGCAGTTCCTTCAAAAAGAGTATTTCTATCAATTTCGTTGTACAGTAATGCTGCTTTTTCATTGTTTCGTGCTTCAATCCAAGGAATACCGCCGTTTGCTTTTAACCAACGTAGGGTCAGCATAGAAACATAGATAGAAAATACAGGAGGTGTATTGAACATAGATTCCTTAGAGGCGTGAGTATGAAGGTCTAAATAAGCAGGAATTGATCTTCCGTTTCTTCCAAATACAGCATCTTTTACAATGTATAAAGTAGCTCCAGCAGGACCTAAATTCTTTTGAGCTCCAGCGTATATCATATCAAATTGTGATATATCGACGGATTTTGAAAATATATCAGAAGACATATCGCAAACCAATGGAACTGAGCATTCAGGAAAACTTTTCATTTGAGTTCCGTAAATGGTATTGTTTGAAGTGCAGTGAAAGTAATCTATATCCGAAGGAACCGTATAATCTTTTGGAATGAAGTTATAGTTAGCATCTTTTGAAGTTCCCAAAACATCAACGTCTCCAAATAGTTTTGCTTCTTTAATGGCCTTATTTGCCCAAGCGCCGGTATCAGTATAAGCCGCTTTACCATTTTCACGCATCAAGTTCATTACCGTAATCAAGAATCCAAGACTCGCTCCTCCCTGAAGGAAAATAACTGAATAGCCTTCAGGCACATTTAATATTTCTTTTACTAGAGCAGTAGCCTCATCCATTACAGCGACAAAGTTTTTACTTCGATGTGATATTTCGAGTAATGAGAGATCTAAGTTGTCAAAATTTCCAACTGCTGCTTGAGCTTCTTTTAAAACTGATTCGTCTAATATACATGGGCCTGCACTGTAATTGTGAACTTTTGCCATAACTTTAAATAGTGTTTTTATTGAAATACAAAAGTCTTAAAAAAATGTGAGAAAGTTAACAGGAAGGAGGTTAATTACTAGTTAAGAAATCAACACTTACTTAATTGCACTCTTTCTACCTGGTTTCGCATAAAGTGCATCGTGCAGTTTATCAATAGATGATTGATATTCAAATGCATCTTCTACAAATTTATAATTGACGGGGTCAAAGCATATTTTGTAGCAGTAAATGGCAAACTCAAGCCGCGTTACTTCAAATTGCATGAGCTGCATAACTTCCATTATTTGAATGGATGAAAAACAATTTAAATCTGCTAATTTTTTAGCTTTATCTAATAATAGATCCTCGTAATCCTCTGATTTTAATTGTTTTATTACTAACTCAAAACCTAATGGAAGTAATGGATTAGCACATTGAAATAAGGAGTCTTTAACCACCGTAACAGCAGTGTCAATTTGCATTGACAAGCTATCAACTCCATTTGGTGCAGCAATTTTCGGGTCAGGAATATTAACTTCTAATAGTGAATCTACTTTTTCATCAGCTTTTTCTAACTCTTTAATTTCTGAGATATCTTGAACTACAATAATTTCAATTTCTTGTTTTAAAACGGAATCGACTCGAGTTAAGTCATACCAGCTCCTGCCTGTATTTTCATACAGCAATATTTCGTAAGTCAACATAGAAGAAGGGGCTAGATTGATTTTTTTCTGTATGGTGCTTGTTTGTCCATTCTCAAACAATACCCGCAAATGATGCGGTCCAGGGAGAAGGTTCTTTACTTTTACTTTCCATTTAGGCGCTTCATTTTCTTTAAGGCCGTCTACGAATAAGGTGAACGATTTTTTTTCGCCGCTATAAATTTGAATTTCACCATTTTGAGAAAATGCAAAAAATGGCAGTATTCCAAGTATGAGTATCGCTATGTATAAACCAAGCCTCATTCCAAACGAATATTTGTTTTGGGAGTGGTGTAGTTTTCCATGGTTTGGTTTCCGCGCACATCTATGTTTTGAATGAAGTACCAATAATCATCTCTAAATTCAAATCCATCGAAACTAAGATCGGGGACATAAAATTCAAATACACCTTCTAGACCTGAGTTAAGCGGTATTAGATGATCGAATACAATACGTTCTTCTTTATCATGGTATTTAAGGGAGGCTTTTACTTCGCTTGAGTATTCCAAGAAAAACCGGGTAATGCCTCTGAAAGGAGGTCCGAATATCTTTTTTCCCATTTGCCAATCTCCTATACGCTCATTAAAGTATAACACATCAATTACTTTTTTCAGACTGCTCCCAGTATTTCCATCCCAACCTAATAGCACGTAATACCTTTCCTTTTTTTTGTTTTTTACGGGAACTATTTGATAGTAAAGTGCTCCAAACCAGTTGTCGGTTTTTGTAATTTTAAATTCAGGGGATAAAAGAAGTCTGGATTGATCGCTGAGTTCAAGAACTTCTCCTTTCTTAAATTTGATAAAAGCAAAATATTCGTACTCATCAAATTCTTTAAGAATGTTCCAAGTATATATTTCGAATTTTTTGTCTGGTGAATTTACATGCCCAAAACTGGGTATACTGTCGAATTCAAATTCTAGATTCTGTTCAATTGCTGCTTTTATTTCAGTTCTAAATTCTTGATTGTATGCACTAATTTGTTTGTCATTATCAGCCTTTAAGCTTTTGGTTCTTAGAGTTATTAACCGAAGAGTAAGATCAATAGCCGTTGGCCTGTTGCTAGTCTGCGAAACGACGCCAAAAGCAGCTATTAGAATAAACAAGTATGTAGAAATAATTTTCTTCATGCAATTTAACTGACTAGCAAAAGTAAAGCCAGATAATATATCATCTGGCTTAATCGCCGTCAGTTGTTAACTTCTGATGTTTAATTGAAAGCAGGCGATTAAACGTGCATAAAATCTTTTTTCTCTAACAGAAATGGCTCAGTTTCTTCATTTTCTATATCGTCGACACAGCAATCTACTGGACATACCGCTGCACATTGTGGCTCATCATGAAAGCCTTTGCACTCAGTACATTTGTCGGTAACGATATAGAAAAAGTCCATTGAAACTGCTTCTTGTTCATTATCAGCTTCATATGTATTCTTCATTGGAGTAGTAACAGAGCCCGAAAGAGAGGTACCGTCTGACATTCGCCATTCTAAACCACCTTCATATATTGCATTGTTTGGACACTCTGGTTCGCATGCTCCACAATTAATACATTCATCTGTTATTATAATTGCCATAATCTGTGTTTTTATAGATTCTGATTCATCTAATATTGCTGCAAAGATATTCAGCAACACTGACTTTAAATACCAAATAGTATTAAATGAATACAGAACAACGGATACAGGTTTTTGCTGAGCTTGGAAAGGAATTAGCAGATAATACCGAGGAATTTAAAGATCGACTTCAAACGGCGAAGCATAAAAACGGGTGGTTTAGCGTAGATTACTCTCAATTGGCCTTCACCAATTGGTCAAAAGCATTAACAGAAGACAGCTTAAAATATTGGACATCAATGTATCCGAAATTGAGTAATGCCATTGCGCCCAAAAAAGTAGGGCTGATAATGGCTGGAAATATTCCGCTGGTTGGTTTGCATGACTTGGTTAGTGTATTAATATCAGGCCATATTGCGCTGGTTAAGTTATCGTCAGAGGACACAGTGCTCATGACCTTTGTTATCGATAAAATAAAAAGTATTTCTCCTGAAATGGGTTCGAGGGTAGAAATAGTGGATCGTCTAAATACTGTTGAAGCAGTAATTGCTACAGGTAGCAACAATTCTTCGCGTTATTTTGATGCTTATTTTGGTAAATATCCAAACATTATTAGAAAGAATAGAACTTCAGTCGCTATTTTGGATGGAAACGAGAGTGCGCAAGAGTTAGGGCAATTAGGAAAGGATATATTCACATATTACGGATTGGGTTGCAGAAATGTAACTAAGCTTTATGTGCCTCAGGATTATAATTTCAATTTATTCTATGAATCTATAATCGAATATGCTACTGTTCTAGATAATATTAAATACGTGCACAATTACGACTATCACAAAACGCTGTTTTTATTGAATAGTGAGCAATTGTTAGACAATGAATTTTTACTAATTAAAGAAGATACCAACTTAAAGTCTCCAATTGGCGTTTTACATTATGAGTATTTGTCCGTTAATAAGAAAGTTTTGGTTGAAAAATTAAATTTAAGTGAAGAAGTACAGTGTGTCATTGAAAATCAGGCAATTAAGTTTGGTGAATCACAAATTCCACAACTGTGGGATTACGCTGATAATGTGGATACACTAAGGTTTCTTTTGAATTTGTAATTAATATTTGATTATTCTAATTAATGCCTTTATTTTGGCGCAGCATTAAGATAAGCTTATGAAATTATTTCTAGAAAGTATTATTACCGCTCTTGCCATAATGGTGTTGTCATGCTTTACTGCGGAGGTTAATGCCCAACAAGTGTTGTTGACAGACGATTTTAGCGTAGGACAGGGCAATTGGACACTTAATACCTCTGATCAGGTTAATGGTGGTTTTGCAGCAGGTGGTGGAGCAGAAAACTTGTGGGTTGTAAACAATATTTATGCAGGAAGTCAGGCTGCATTCGTTCAGCCAACGCAAAATCAACCCGCTGGGATTCCTGGAGCACCAAATTCGGGATACCTGCACATAGTATCACGAAATTTTTCTGCAGCAGCAGTATTGAACTGTAATTATCAGTATCAGCAAAAAGTTGGAAATGAAATGTATATGGCTAGAATGGCCAGTCCGATAAATACTACTGGTCTTAAAGATATAGAATTAAAATTTTGGTGGTTAAACTATGCTGAAGGACCAATTGCTACTGGTAGTGCGGCGTCTGGACAAGTAGTTTACAGTACAGATGGCGGTACAACATGGGTTCCTACAGGATTTGAAATGGCTAATGATTCAACTTGGGAGGATACGACTTTATCACTTATATCGTTCAGCAATCAAGCTACACTGAGCTTTGGTTTTCTTTTCGTAAATCCTGATACTGGAGTGGTTCCTATCAACCGCCCCGCTTTTGCAATTGATGATGTTTCCATAACAGGTGTGCCTTCTGGAACTCCAAACTCTGATTTTACTGCAAATCCAACATTAGTTTGTAAAGGAGACTGTGTTCAGTTTACCGATATTTCTACAGGAAATCCTACAAAATGGAAGTGGACTTTTGGAACAGGTGGTTTAGCAGATACTTCGAATCTTCAGAACCCTAGCTTTTGCTTCCCTTCAGTAGGAACTTTTTCAATTGCGCTTAGAGGATCTAATTCAGCAGGTTCGGGTCTAACCACTACCAAAACCAATTATATTCAAGTGGTCGATTGTAATTCACCTCCAGTCGCAAATTTTAGCATGAATGGGTCAAAATCGGGTAACATTACAATTTGTGCTGGCGATTCAATTGCGTTTAGAGATTCGAGCACAGGTGTCATAAACACAAGATATTGGTCTTTTCCTGGTGCTCAAGATGATTCTGGTAGATGTAGGTTGAAAAATGACACTAATAAAACTGTTGGTGTGTTTTATCCATGTGCAGGTGCTGGAGGTAGAGACACTTCTTACACAGCTACCTTTAATGTTTCAGGTACGGGTGGTGCTGATTTCATTACCAAAACAATTATTGTGAAAGGTTGTGTTCCAGCAAAAGCTAAAATCAAAGGGGAAAGTCAACGGAAAATTTGCGCTGAGCAATGCATTACATTCCGTTTTGATCGATCTGTAGAGGATGAGTTTTTTACTACAACGGATTCTATTGTCTGGATAATGGAAGGGATTAGAACTGATCTTTGGGATTCAAAATATTATTATTCGAATTACGGAATTAAATCAGGAGATCCTAAATTAACTGATCCAAGCTTTGTTGATACACTGTTTACAGGAGATACAGTGCGAGTTTGTTATGAAGACAGTATAGAAAACTGGAATATTGGTATGTTAGCATATAATGTATATGGCAAGGATTCAGTGGTATATGATGATATTATTTCAGTGATGCGTTATCCGATTGTAAATACAATTTATGAAGATTCAGCAATTGTTAGAGGACATCGAGGTTTTTTGAGCACTAAGTTGGAGGGCAAAGGAGAGCGCAATTACTGCCGAAATTTAAGAGATGTTGAAAAATTAAGAGGTGATACCAGTAGTTGCTTTAATTACTATTGGTCTTATTTAGATGAAAATGGGAAATATGTTAGAGAGGACATTGAGCAATGGAACGAACGTTCAACTTTTGCTGAACCTACTGAGGATACGTATTATTACGTAATTAAAGAGAATTATAACGGCTGTAGAGTAGTAGATTCGCTTCAAATTATTTTGAGAAAAGATGCAGCAGGAGTTCAATATTCGGTTGGTGTCCCTAGTATTTTCTCACCAGGAAGCGGAAGGTATACGAACAAGAATTTTTATGTTTTTGGAAATGGAATCACCAAGATCAATGTGCAAATATTTAATCGGTTTGGCCAGGTGGTGTTCAGTACGGAAAGTGTTGAGGATATTGTGATTGAAGATCCAAGTAAACAAGGTGCCAAAACTGGATGGAGAGGAACTTTTCAGAATGAATCGGGTAGGGACTTAACTCCTGGTGTTTATACCTACTTTATTCAAGTTACCCATGAAAATGGTGATTTTAAAGAATTACAAGGAAATGTTACTTTGGTGCGCTAAATGAAACAATTAATGAAGAGATTATTCCTATTGCTTGCGGTAATTAGTATTTGTCTTACTGGAGAGGCTCAAGAAGATGTGCATTTTTCTCAATTTTTTAATGCTTCACCAATATTAAACCCAGCAACATCTGGTGTTTTTCATGGTAACATGCGTTTCAATTCTCACTATCGCCAACAATGGGGTTCCATTTCGAGTCAGCCATATACCACAATGGCAGCTTCACTAGATTTACCGGTTTTAACAGATGTTACAGGTCATGATATGTTCGCAATTGGCGTCTACGGAATTAAAGATGACGCAGGATTATCTCAAACAAGTACTACGAACGTTGGTTTAAACGTAAATTTCGGTAAAGCTTTTGATCCTAGTGAAACTCATTTTTTTAGCCTAGGAATGAAAGTGAATTATGGTCAAAAAGCATTGAGTTATGACGGACAATGGGGAAGTCAATGGAATTGGCAATTGGCTACACCTGATTTTGATGTTAATGTCCCAGGAGAATATGCAGGTGAAGCAAGTGCTACATATGTTGCTGTTGGTGCTGGGTTCAATTGGTTCTATACCAATCACGATAACATAAGAGCCAATTTAGGAAGTGCTATAAACAACATTAATGGTCCTAGTGTAAACTACTTAAATAGGGATTATAATCTGGCTAGATCACTTTATTTTCATGGAGATATTGAAATACACTCACATGCAGACAATTTTGCTGTAATACCGCGCACAATAATATTCACACAGGGCAGACAACGTTATTTTGTAATTGGTACTGCTTTCGATTTTGTGTTCAAGGAAGCTGGATTACACACTGGAATTACCAAAGAAATGACAATGGAATTTGGAGCTTACTTTAGATGGAAAGATGCATTCATATTCCAAACGCAATTTAATTGGGCTGGTATGGGAATAGGTCTTAGCTACGATGTTAATATTTCTAAGCTGAATGGTGCGAGTAGAAATTTAGGTGGTTTTGAAGCATTTTTAAGTTATAAACTGGGATACAAACGTGGATTGAAAGACGGACACTCAAACGACCGTTTCGACAGTATTCACTAAGAATTAGCGGTATTCTTAGTTAAATTCAAAAGCCCCAATGTCTGGCTTTGAATCTCTAACGCTTTCCTTAAGATCTGTTTTTTCCTGGAGTAGATTAACTATTTCTATAGAGCCTTTATCAACTGCAACAGACTGCCGAAATAAACTAAAGTCTTTATCATTTTGGTTTTTATAAACCGGTAAAAAGCTGTTGTTTCCAACAATTACGTCACTAGGATTTATAATACATGCTTTGTAACGATTGGTATTAGAAGTAACTAATTCAGTTCTAATGACACAATGATCGAATAGTACATTGTAGTTCGCAGTTGTTGAGCTGTCCAATTCCAACTCTTCTTCTTTTGAACCATAAATTATAGTATTTCCAAACCTTAAATTCAGATCAACAGCTTCCTCAGTAGAACCTCCGGTGCTGTATCTATTACTAATAAAAAGCATAGGATCTTCACGGTTAGTGCTCCAATAGTTGGCCAATGTGCTGTTTAAGAAACTCATGGTGCCCCCTCCAGTTATAGCCACATTGTAGTTTCCCATATTGTAAACTTGAGAATTTTCCATTTCAAAATTCGCGTTGCGCAAGAAAACACCAATTCCAGCCATATTAGAAATTGTTGTTTTTTGAACCGTAACTTTTTCTGGAACAACATCTTGCAATTCATCAAATGGCAGCGGTTCTACCTGTAAGCCAACAAAGCCATTTTTGATGTGTGCATATTTTATAGTGGAAGCGGCACCAGTATTTATCCATATCCTGTCCCATTGACCTGCAACATCTTCAAATTCAGATTCTAACCTGTCTCCTTGGAACACGACTTCATTACCAAGTTCTCCGTTTACATTCAAAGAAGCACCTCGATAAACCCATAAACCTGCACCTGCATGAAAATGAATTTGGGTCCCTGCTTCAATGTTTAGTGTTAATAAACTATCCACTAATAAATATCCATAGATAACGTGTGGTTTGTCGTTCTTCCAGTTAACCTCTAAGGAGGCAAGTTGGTCTGTTAAATAAGAAGATACATTAGAAAAAGCAGGTAAGCCCTCAATGGACCTGTTGGGGCGATAATAATAAGCGTTTTGACCATAAGCAGTAAGTTTTACTTTCTGCTCAACACCATTTGTAATAAAAATAATGTTGTCTTCTACAAAAAATGGATTGAAAGTATTGTTAGCGTCAATAGTTACTTCTGTGAATAAAAATAAAGAGTCTTTTGCAGGGATTACAATATCTCTTTGATCTCCCGGAAATCCATCCAGATTGAATCTGTAAGATTTCCCAGCTAAGCCCTCCAAGCTGACAGAGGCAATAGAAATTCCCTTATCGTGAGGGTTATATACCTTAATAAATTCAGTTGCCGATCCAATACCCGTAAATACAGTATCAAATAGCACCGTTGTTTTTGAAAACTCTAAAGAACCTTCTTCCTCGAAACCTAAATTTCGTTTTTTACATGAAGTAAGCGCTGCAAAAGCCAGGATAAATAATAAGAGTTGTTTCACACTGCAAAAATATCCAATTAGGAATCTAATAGTTATCACCAAAAACACCTTTATGACTTTTTTATTGTTCTGTCTTTTTTTAGATTTAAAAATCCCTATTTTTGCAACCCGAATTAATAAGCGAAGAAACTAAAGAAATGAAAAAAGATATTCACCCAGATAGTTACCGTCCAGTTGTTTTTAAAGATATGTCTAATGATTTTATGTTCATTGGTAGATCTACTGCTGTAACAAGCGATACTGTTGCTTGGGAAGATGGAACGGAGTATCCACTAATTAAATGTGAAATTACATCTAAGTCTCACCCCTTTTACACAGGTAAAATGCAGTTTGTTGATACTGCGGGTAGAGTTGATAAGTTCAAAACTCGTTACGCAAAATTCAAGAAGTAATTCTGCTAAGGAAGTTTTATAAATATTTAAAGCCTCTCGATTCTTCGAGAGGCTTTTTTTTGCCCTAATTTCGAAAAAAAGAATTGAATATGAATCTTGTTTTTTTTGATAACAAAAGTCACGAAACCCTTCTTCCGCTCACCTATACCAGACCTGCAGCAGACCTGCGCATAGGGATTTTGAAAATTTCGGAAAAATGGGAAAAATCCTTAGGAGGAGTTACCGCGGGTTACGTTTCTCAAATGCACTTATCTAAAAAGTACAGTATCCCCGTGAAAGCGGATTTATATTTAGCATCGAATGTAATTCCAGAGCATTATTTAATGGCTGAAATAAAAGCACTCTCTATCGGTCAAAAATTGGAATCTTTTGGAAATTGTATTGCTTTTAAGTCTACACAATGTTTTCATGACCTACCAGCATTGAATGAAGCGCTGGCAAATGCTGAGTCGATAGAATCAGATTCAACTCCAATTTCGGTTTCCAGTGCGATTGATATTTTTAAGCGTAATGGCGACCAGATTCAAAAAGATATTGATGTATTGAAACTGGAGACGGTCAGTTCTTATGGCTTATACAATACGCTAATTGGAAGTCAATTTTATATCGATCCAACGGTAAAAATGGAGGGAGTTACCTTAAACTCTACTGAAGGACCAATTTACCTAGGTAAAGATGTTGAAGTAATGGAAGGGTCTGTAATTAGAGGACCATTTGCGGCTTTAGAACATTCAACAGTCAAGATGGCTTCGAAAATATATGGTGATACCACAATAGGTCCGCATTGTAAAGTTGGAGGAGAGGTAAGCAATTCTGTTTTTTACGGTTACTCGAATAAAGGTCATGATGGATTTTTAGGAAACTCTGTAATTGGTGAATGGTGTAATTTAGGGGCTGATACAAATAGTAGCAACTTAAAAAATAATTATTCAAATGTTTCGGTTTGGAATTACAGTACCGAATCAATTGAAAATACCAATGAGATATTTGTCGGATTAATTATGGGCGACCATAGTAAGACAGGAATTAACACCATGTTGAATACTGGAACTGTCGTTGGCGTATCGGCCAATATTTATGGTGGTGATTTTCCACCCAAATTTATACCTTCTTTTTCTTGGGGTGGTTCGTCTGGATTCCAGACTTTCAACTTTGAAAAAGCAAAAGAAGTAGCCAATAAAATGATGCAGCGTAGAGGGTTGGATTTAACTGACGAAGATTCTTCAATTTTAGAATTCGCATACAAAGCTGACAGTAAATTCCGCTAATAAGCCGCTGGCACAAACCTTGACTTTTATCAATTGAAGCTGTATTTATATTAAATACTGCCTTTTTGACTTAAAATGAATACATGAACAATACCTTCGAATTACATAGCCTAATGGATGCAATGGACGACTCAGGCGAGTTTATTCCATTGCTTTCGCAAGAGGACGAAGATTCAATGAATAAAGAAAACCTTCCTGAAAACCTGCCAATATTACCGCTTCGTAATACGGTTCTTTTTCCAGGAGTAGTTATTCCTATTACTGTAGGACGAGATAAGTCCATCAAACTGGTGAAAGATGCCTATGCTAGCGATAAAACCATTGGAGTAATTGCCCAGAAAGACCAAAATATCGAAGACCCTTCTTTTGAGCATTTGAATAATATAGGAACTGTTGCACGTATTCTTAAAATGCTTAGAATGCCCGACGGTAATACCACCATAATCATTCAAGGAAAACAAAAGTTCGAATTGGAAGAACTGGTTCAAGAAGAGCCCTATATCAGAGCAACAGTTAAGTCTGTTGATCAGATTTTCCCTAAAAAGAAGGATGATAAATTTGAAGGCTTAGTTACTTCAGTAAAGGATTTGGCACTCGAAATTATAGAGAAATCTCCAGAGATTCCGACGGAAGCTAACATCGCAATTAGGAATATAGAAAGTCCAAATTTCTTGTTGAACTTCATCTCTTCTAATATGAATGCTGGAGTAGAAGAAAAGCAAAACATTTTAGACGAAGCTGACTTTACGGAGAGAGCCAATCGTGTAATGCGCTATATGACCAAAGAGCTTCAAATGTTGGATATCAAAAACGATATTCAAAGCAAGGTTCGAGTTGATATTGACAAACAGCAACGTGAGTTTTTCTTGCAACAGCAAATGAAAACGATTCAGGAGGAATTAGGTGGAAACCCAGTTACTGAAGAAATCAATGAGTTGTCTGAACGTGCTGAGAAGAAAAAGTGGGGAAAGGAAACGGAGGAGCGCTTTCAAAAAGAATTAGATAAATTAGAGCGCATCAACCCACAGAGTATGGAATATTCTGTTCAGCTTAGTTATATTGAGTTGTTATTGGATTTACCTTGGAATGAGTTCTCCATCGATTCGTTTGATTTAAACAAAGCACGAAAAGTGTTAGATCGAGATCATTATGGTCTTGAAAAGATTAAGGATAGAATTATTGAGCACATCGCTGTTCTGAAGTTAAAGGGAAATATGAAATCTCCAATTCTATGCTTTGCCGGCCCTCCAGGAGTGGGTAAAACCTCTTTAGGAAGATCTATTGCTGAGGCAATTGGTCGTCAATACGTCCGTATCTCATTAGGTGGGTTGCGAGACGAAGCAGAATTACGCGGACACAGAAAAACCTATATAGGTGCGATGCCGGGTAGAATTATTCAAAACTTGAAAAAGGCCGAAAAGTCGAATCCAGTTTTTATTCTCGACGAAATTGATAAAGTAGGAACTGGACACCAAGGTGATCCTTCTTCAGCTTTATTAGAAATACTTGATCCTGAGCAAAACAATTCGTTCTACGATAACTACGTTGAAATGGATTACGATCTCTCCAATGTTATGTTTATTGCTACTGCAAACGATTTAGGCAATGTACAGCCAGCACTAAGAGACAGAATGGAGATCATTAACCTTACAGGCTACACTGTAGAAGAAAAGATTGAAATAGCAACGAAACACCTTTTGCCAAAGCAATTGAAAAGCCACGGAATGAAAAAGTCCGATGTAAAGCTTTCTAAGAAAGTGTTAGAGGCATTAGTTGAAGGCTATACTAGAGAATCTGGAGTTCGGGCATTAGAGAAAAAAGTTGCTCAGGTGGTAAGAAAGGTCGCGACTAAAGTGGCTATGGAAGAAACCATTGATCCTATTATAACAGTAGATCAGTTGAACGATTTACTTGGTCCCGGAATTCCTAAAGAAAAATACGAAAACAACGATATTGCAGGAGTTGTAACGGGCTTGGCTTGGACTTCTGTTGGTGGAGACATTCTGTTTATTGAATCTTCAATAACTCCAGGAAAAGGAAAGTTAACGCTTACTGGAAACTTGGGTGACGTGATGAAAGAAAGTGCTGTAATTGCGCTGGAGTACTTAAAAGCACACGCTCATTTTATTGGATTAAAACCAGATTTATTTGATCGATATAACGTACATATTCACGTGCCAGAAGGAGCAACTCCAAAGGATGGCCCATCGGCGGGGATTACTATGTTGACTTCATTAGCCTCCTTGTTTACGCAGCGAAAAGTAAAATCTAAATTGGCAATGACAGGCGAGATTACTTTACGTGGTCGAGTATTGCCAGTTGGTGGAATTAAAGAAAAGATTCTTGCTGCTAAAAGGGCAAATATCAAAGAGATTATCTTGTGTAAAGACAATGAAAAAGACATTTTAGAGATTAATGAAAAGTACTTGAAAGGACTTACGTTTCATTATGTGACCTCTATGAAAGAAGTGTTGGAAAAAGCGTTGCTTTCTGCAAAGGTGCCTGATGCGATAGAGGTTAAGTAGTTTGTAATAATTTTTACTAATATGTAAAGGTTGTTTCATAACTCAAGTTATTCCTGCGAATTCGGGAATCTGTCGGTCCTGTTTTAGATTCTCGCCTTCGAGGGAATGACGATAATTAAAGAATGTTAGGTTTATTTAATAACAAGGAAATGGAGCAAAAAATTCTAATAAAGAACATTAAAGAATTAGCTTTTATTCAAGAAGAAGGTGACATTCGCACGCGTTTGTCGGGTTCTGAAATGAATGAATGCACCTCCATTTTGAATGCTTGGTTGGCAGTTGAAAACGACATTATTGTTGGATTTGGTGCAATGGAGGACTGGGAAGGAATTACAGATTGGACAAACCTTAAAATTATTGATGCAAGAGACAAAATTGTTTTACCAACTTTTTGCGATTCACATTCACACATAGTTTACGACGGAAACAGAGAAGGCGAGTGGGTGGATAGGCTAAATGGATTGTCTTATGAAGAAATTGCCAATAATGGCGGTGGAATTATCAATTCAGCTCTCAAGTTACGCGAAGCTTCCGAAGACGAATTGTACTATCAGGCCTTAACGCGAGCCAAGGAAGTTATTTCGACAGGCACAGGTGCTTTAGAGATTAAAAGTGGTTACGGTTTGAGTTTAGAAAGTGAGCTTAAAATACTGCGAGTTATTAAGCGTCTAAAAAAGAATACAGACCTTACAATAAAATCTACCTTATTGGCGGCACATGCAGTTCCGCCAGAGTTTAAAGGCGATAAGTCAGGGTATATTGATTTGATAATCAATGAAATAATCCCTCAGGTTACTAAAGAAGGGTTGGCAGATTACATTGATGTTTTTTGCGAAAAAGGCTATTTCGATAATAATGATACGCGCCGAATTTTAAAAGCAGGAGCAGCGCATGGACTCACTTCAAAATTCCATGTAAATCAGTTTACAATTTCGGGTGGTGTGCAAGTGGGTATTGACGAAAATGCACTTTCTGTAGATCACTTGGAAGTATTGGCCGATGAGGAAATTACAGCTTTAAAAGGCGTTTCGACTATAGCAACGCTGTTGCCTTCTTGTTCGTTCTTTTTAGAGATTCCTTATTCTCCAGCACGTAAAATGATTGACGAAGGACTGCCTGTGGCTCTTGCAACGGATTTTAACCCAGGTTCAACACCTTCAGGAAATATTCCATTTGTAATGTCTTTGGCATGTGTTAAAATGAAAATGAAGCCCAATGAGGCGTTCAATGGCTCGCTGAGAAATGGTGCTTATGCAATGGACTTATCTGAAAGTCATGGCTCAATTGCAATCGGTAAAAAAGCCAATTTGATTATTACTAAACCAATTCCTTCTTATTCCTACATTCCATACAGTTTTGGTTCAAACTATATCGAGTCTGTTATTCTTAATGGGAAAGTGCAGTTTTAGACGAGTGTTTATTTTTATAAGTACAATCTTATTTCCACACCTCATTACTGTCTAAGCAGCATTCGATGTTTCATAGAATAGATACATTTCAATCTAAGAAAGTTTAAAACCTTATCGATTTATTCAGCCAATTCTCCAATAGTGTCGTAAAAAGCTATTTCCTGATTTTTTTGAAGTGCCCAGTCCGAGTTGCCGTAATCAAAATGCCAAAACTCTTTATAGTAGCAGATAAAACCTTCATCGTGAAATAAATCAAGGAGTAATTTCCGGTTCTGTTTTGCGGTTTCGGTAATCTTCGGGTTATAAGGATAGCATTTTTTACCCAGTCTAATGTTCCAACCTTTATTGGATCCAAAATCAAGCATTTTTTGAGACTCATTGTCAAATATAAGAGCATCAATTGCTCCACCAGTGGAGTGTGTCGATTGGTTAGCTGGAGCTACAAAATTGTCTAGACTATTAAAAAGTTTTTCTTCTGTAAAAGAAGGATTTTTTTTCTGTGCTTTTTGATAATGAGTTTCCCAAATCTTTTGCTGATGATCAAACGAACGCCAAGCCGATCGAATTGCCAACGTCATATTCTGTTCAGTAAGCTTTTCACTTATGCGCTTTATTTTAGGAATTATTGCCTCACGAATCAGATACTGGTAATTTTCCACGAAAGAAGGCTCATACAATAGGGTTAGGCCAGCCTCTTTAAGACTTAATAACGGTGATCCATCATCTTCAATTTCAAAAGTATTTTTTAGTTTTTTAAGCTCGACATCTTGCGATTCAACCATTTCGCAGTAATCATTTTCATTCATCAGCTTGTTATCTTTAATTTTTTTGACCTAGGACCCAAGTGTTGTGGAATGCAAAGTTCCACAAATTAAATAGAGTAGGACCGCAGGGCTAAGTTTTTGTTTGATTTTTTGAAGCTCTTTAAACTATACTTCGGACCATTTAAATCAATACGTTATTAGCGTTTTAGAAAAAATAATACTGAAGGATTCAAAACTAAATACAATTTTAGAAAATAGATTAAACGCCTTCCAAGTATACTTGGAAGGCAGATCATTAAACTAGTTGAAATTGTAGTACTCTATGCTCTTTACCTCATAAAACCAAAACCTTTGATGGCCAAAATATATATGGTAGCCAATAATCCTAGAATTGCTATTACAGTATTAATAACTGAGCCAATCATTTACTTTTTTGGTACACTTCCAACACCTATAAAAGGTATTGCACCAGCTCCAGTAACGCCTGGTAATATTCCATTCCATTTTTCAATGGCTTTTAGATTAGCTTCAATTTTTCGCAGCTCAATCAAATCGGGAGAAATGTTCATTTTTTGAAGTCTTAGTGCCTCTGCTTCAGCAGTTGCTGCAGCAATAGTTTGTTCAGCTTCTACTTTTATACGATCAAGATCACGTTTTGCTTTCAACGCATTTTGTTCAGCCGTTTGCTTTGCTTCAATGGCATCAGTAAACGTTTGTGAAAAACTAAAAGAAATAATAGAAAATGCATCCACTGAGATATTAGACTCTAACAGTCGCCTAGTCAGTGAAGCTTGCATTTCTCGGCTAACTGCTGGTCGTTTAGTAATCAATTCTTCTGCTGTGTAACGCGCAGATACAGCTTTCATAACTTCTTGTATCGCTGGATCAATAATTCTTCCTTTAAACTCTACACCTATGGTTTGATATACAACGTTTACCTTTTCCGGTATAACGTGGTAATTCAATGCAACCGATAAATCTACGTCTTGCAGGTCAGAGGAAGAAGAGGCGGCATCGGTAGTAACCTTTTGGATTTTAACATCCATTGGAATTACTGTTTGTACAACCGGAATTTTAAAGTGAATACCTTCATTCAAAACCAATTCTTGAACAGCACCAAAATTTTGCACGATTCCACGCTCACCTGCACCAATTTGTACCCAAGGCTTAAAGGTTATAATAAGCAAAAGCAAACCGCCAATAATCAAAAGTTTTTTGTACTTACCATTCATTAGTACATTTTTTAACTCGTCCATTTCTGTGTTCTCCATTTTTCTTGTCTTTAGTTCGGTGCAAAGGTACGAATTAGGTTTGTAGGAGTTGTTAAATCCTGCCGAGATAGAATTGAAGATATATCAGGTGTTTTTTGACTGTTATCTAAGTTTTGATGAACTGATATGAAGCTATACTGAACTTCCGCTTAACTTTTGTAGGTCTCGTCATTTTAAAACAAAACGATATGTGTTGTTAAAACTACCGCTATTACACAAGCGTAATTGAACTAAAATTTAGAAAAGTTTGAGTGAAATAGCCATACGGAATCTATTTTGCTAATTGTTTAGAGGGGGAGTTAATCGCCATATTTCGCGCAGAAGTTTCTCTATGCATCCTTCGTCGGTCAGTTCAACTATTCTTTCGGAATGATGTTCATATAAATAATAGAGATATGGCCGATGCTTAAAGCTGAGCGATGATTTCCTTTGTAAGTTCGGTCAGAACAGATCGCTAATTTACTTGCTTCTGAAGTTTTGGTTAAAAGTGAGCGATTTACAAATGGCAGATTAAGATAGGAAGTGAGCACAAAAAGGTGGGATGGATTAGAAAAAAGAAATCTAAAAATCTTCTAAATTTTGCTCCCGTTTTTCTTTCAATTTGTTGCAGTAAGTTGCAGTAAGTTGGAGTGAGGCCAGTAATCTTTTTAAACTGATTGGATAAATGCGCTACACTACTGTAGTTCAGTTTGTAGGAAATCTCAGTAAGCGATAATTCGTTATAAAGCAGCAGTTCCTTGGCCCTTTCAATCTTATTAATGATAATGTATTGCTGAATAGTCGTTCCTTTTACTTCAGAAAAAGTATTGGCTAAATATGTATAGTCATATCCTAATAGTTCACTCAAATAATCGGAATAATTAACATCGGGGATATAACCCGTTGTGTGAATAAGTTCAACAATGGCAGTTTTAATTTTTTCTACAAATATGCTGCGCTTATCATTTAGGATTTCTAGACCAGATTGAAGGAGAGCTTTGTGCAGTTGGTCCTTTGTTGACTGAGTCATTGGAGAGTGAATTTCTACTAGGCCCAAAACTATGGTCTTCTAAAGAATGCTCAATTTCTCGAGTTCTTGCTTTACCATCAGTTCACAACGTAAACTCACCATGTATTTTATATACAATTTCATAGATTATTTCATAGGATAGCCTATTTCAAGTTTAAAATGGGAGTAAGTTTGATTTAATATCAATGGATTGTGCAGTTCTAGCTTGATTCTTCTTTTATTTTGTACAAACCTGAATAGATTTCAATCAGATATAAAAACCTGATGTGCTCAAAAAAAAGTAGTTTAACGAGGCATGTTGCATAGTACAGGTAACACTAAGAAAATTAGTTCTTTCTAATAGGGTAAAGTTGGGGTATTTGGATTAACCCAAGTTTTTGAGAGGATTTTCTTTCTTCGTTCCAAGAGTGGAGGTCCTATTTCTTCAGTAGGATTAAGCAATCGAGATTTCCGTTCTTCGAAAGCTTGTTGAGCATTTGCGTTGGCTTCAGTTGTTCCTTTCGTATCGCCGCCGATGTATAAAAACTAGCTGTACTTTTTTAATTACTATTGATCAACAAAACGAATATTGAAAGTGAAAAGAGTTGAATTGGCTTAGGCAAAATGTGTCACTCAATAGTAGTAATATTATTTTGCTTTATATTTTTGACATGGGAGTGAGAAGGAAAATTTAACGCGATATAATCGCTCAAGAGTAGAGTGAAGAAGGTCTAGCAGCAGTGAAATAAGCACTAATTAAAGAGTGTATTAAATCTCATTATCTTGAAAAGTAGAACAAACAGTTTTATTACTTTTCAACATAAACGACACCCCAGAACATTACATTTGCCGACATAAAAATCAAAGGCAAAATGGAACAACAATTAATAGAATGTGTACCCAATATTTCAGAGGGTAGAGATGCTGCAAAAATCAAAGCTATAACTGACGTTGTAGAAACTGTAGAAGGTGTAAAATTACTGGACGTAGACCCAGGAAAAGCTACCAACAGAACAGTAATCACGTTTGTAGGTGAGCCAGAAAAAGCAATTGAAGCTGCATTTCTATTGATTAAAAAAGCAGCTGAGCTTATTGATATGAGCAAACATTCGGGCGAGCACCCACGTTTTGGTGCAACTGACGTTTGTCCATTGGTTCCTATTGCCAATATATCTATGGAAGAAACCGCGAAATACGCACACAAATTGGGTGAGCGTGTAGGTCGAGAATTAGGAATTCCAGGGTATTTCTATGAAAACGCAGCCAAAGAAGACAAAAGAGTAAACTTAGCCAGTTGTCGAGAAGGACAGTACGAAGGGCTTTCTAAGAAACTGAGCGACCCGAATTGGAAACCAGATTTTGGTCCAGCAGAATTCAACGCAAGCGCAGTTAAATCAGGTTGTACAGCAATCTCAGCAAGAGATTTCTTGGTAGCTTATAATATTAACCTAAACACAACATCTACCCGTAGAGCCAATGCAATTGCCTTTGACATTCGCGAAGCAGGAAGAATCAAAACGGAAGGTGGTTCCTTATCGGGTAAGAAAGTATTGGACGCAAACGGAGAACCCGTCCGTGAGCCAGGAAAACTGAAATGTGTAAAAGGAATAGGTTGGTACATAGAGGAATACGGAGTTGCTCAAATCTCATACAACCTAACTAACATAAGTGTTACGTCAATTCATGAAGCATTTGACGCGACACAAGAATCAGCAATTGCAAGAGGGCTTAGAATAACCGGTTCAGAATTGATTGGTTTAGTGCCCTTGAATGCATTGCTGGATGCAGGACGTTATTTCTTGAAAAAACAAGAACGTTCGTTAGGAGTTTCGGAATCTGAATTGATAAAGATTGCTGTAAAATCATTGGGACTAGACGATTTAGCGCCATTTGATCCAGCAGAAAAAATTATAGAATACAAACTAAAAGGTGCAGCTGGTGAAAAACTGGTGGACATGGATTTAGTTGCTTTTGCGGATGAAACTGCAAGTGAGTCTCCAGCACCAGGTGGTGGATCAATCGCTGCTTATGTGGGTACCTTAGGAATTAGCTTGGCTACGATGGTAGCTAATCTTTCTGCACATAAACGTGGTTGGGACGATAGATGGGAAGAGTTTTCTGAATGGGCTGAAAAAGGTCAGGCAATCAAAAACAAATTGTTGTTTCTGGTAGATGAAGATACTGCAGCTTTCAACAAAATAATGAACGCTTTTGGTTTGCCAAAAGATTCGGACGCTGAAAAAGCAGCGAGAAGCCAAGCGATTCAAGATGCAACGAAATACGCGATTGAAATTCCTTTTCAGGTAATGGAAACGGTTTACGATTCGTTCGAAGTAATTGAAGCAATGGTAGCAGTCGGAAATCCAAATTCGATTACCGATGCTGGAGTAGGAGCCTTGTGTGCTCGAACTGCAATTATGGGAGCGTTTATGAATGTGAAAATTAATACCGGCGATTTAAAAGACAAAGAGTTCGTTGCGGATATCTTGAAAAGAGGACAAGAAATTCAGGACAAAGCCGTTGAGAAAGAAGCGCAAGTAGTTACTAAGGTGAATGCTGTTATAGGCTAGAGTTGGGCTTCTCGATACATTCCGCTTTGGCGAACATTCGAAGAGAAAAAGAGGAATTCTGGTTTATTATTAGAGGTTTTAATCGGATTCATTTTTTGGTCTTTCAGTTCGAGGGTTTTAAGGAATAAAGTAGAATAAAATTGTATCGAAATCTAAATTTATTAGTGTCATCTGAGCATAACGACGGTCATTCCCGCTCAGGCGGGAATCCGCTTTTAGAGATTATTTTACATTCCTGACTGTGCAGTAATGATACATCATAATAAAAATGAAGAGCCATACTAAAAATCACGAAACCAACTAAATAGTTATGAAAAGAAGAAATAGGTTTTACTTGACCTTATCCTCAAACCATTGTTCCTGAATTGCGTTAACATTAATAGCACTCATTAATTACTCTTTAGTAGGTTTAAATTTAATACCGTTATTCTAAATTTATTTCAGAATCTCAATATTAATGAGGAGGAGTTACTGAAATAAATTCAGTCTGACAATATGATGAGACACTCAAAGAGGAAAAGTAAAGAACGTTTAAAAAGAAATTAGATAACAACAATGGATAAAAAGCTCCACATATTCAGATTCTGGGTTCAGCGTGTGCTTTTCTTTTTTCCTATCCAGCTTATTCTAGCGCATCTCAAGCGCAGTCATGTGCTGATTGTCTATTGGTTAGTCCTTTACGGTTTAGTTTCAGGTCAAATCGCTGCAAAGTACGGTATTCCAAATCTGTTACTGTATCCAGAGTATCTAGGAGTCTCAAATTTTTTGTCGCACATTATTTTAGGATTAGCCTTTGGCTCTTTTGTAATGTCTTTTCAGATAAGCTCCTACATAGTTTTTGGTTATCGATTTCCATTTATAGCCACTTTGAGCAAACCTTTCTTAAAGTACTCTCTAAACAATGCGATAATTCCGTTGGTATTTACAGTGTTTTATTTTACTTATTTAATTGATTTTCAGTTAAATAAAGAATTACTTTCACAATGGGATGTCGCTAAAAACAGTGCTGGTTTACTGTCCGGAATGGCCTTCTTCCTAATTATAGGTTATTGGTACTTTTTGTCTACCAACAAAAGCATTTTCGCCTTTATAGCTCCCAAAGCTTCGTTGGGTGATAGCAAATACGAGCCTATAAATTTATTGTTCGACAATTCGGTAAAGTGGTATCAATTTTTGAAACGCGATAGTGAGTGGAAAATTGAAACTTATTGGAGTGGTAACTTCAGTGTTAAAATAGCCCGAAGCAGTGCACACTATAATCGAGATACCCTCAAAAAAGTATTTGAGCAAAATCATTTTAATGCTTCTCTTTTTGAGATAGGAGTAATCTTTAGTTTGTTAATAGTGGGTGTTTTTATGGAATCACCCGTCTTCGCTATTCCAGCCGGAGCGAGCATTCTGTTGTTGTTTACAATGACACTTATGCTCTCTGGCGCTCTGCATAATTGGTTAAAAGGGTGGAGCGTATTGGGGTTTGTTTTAATAATTCTATTTGCAAATGGACTATCCAAAAACCCAAACCTCAGAAAGGAAAACAAGGCTTATGGTCTTAACTATTCAGTAAAAGCTGTACCCTATAGTAATGATGAAATAAGAAACCGAATGCTGGATATAGAAACGGTTCAGCAAAGTTTTGACAATGAGGTTAAGGCATTAAATAAATGGAAGTCCAAAGAGAAATCCAAAACACTTTTTATTATCAATACCAGTGGTGGTGGATTGCGCTCTGCCTTATGGACCTATTACTGTTTGGCGAACATAGATTCGGTGTCCAGTCAGACTATAATGAACAAAACACGCTTCATTACAGGTGCTTCGGGCGGCATGATTGGTGCTTCCTATTATCGGGAATTACATTTAAGAAATCAACTGCTTGAAAATTTCGATTTTTCGATTGACAGATACGGTAGTCTATTATCGAATGATTTGTTGAATTCCCTGTCTTTTTCTTGGGTTGTAAATGACATATTTAGAATGCGCACATTTGAAGTAAATGGGCAGTCCTTTTTTAAGGATCGTGCTTATTACTTTGAAAATCAATTGAATATAAATACTCAAGGACTTTTAGATAAACCGTTGAGTTATTACCGAGATTTTACTCAAAATGGAAGTTTGCCTTTTCTACTATTAACACCAACTATTATCAATGATGGTCGAAGGCTGATGGTTTCTAGCCTACCCTTGAACTTTATGTACAAACCGCATTTCGGCAAAGAAGTAATCCAAAACTCTAGGTTTATTGATTTCATTGATTTTCAGTCTTATTTTAAAAACCAAGGTGCCGATAGTTTGCGTTTTACGACCGCACTTCGCATGAATTCTACCTTTCCATTTGTACTGCCAAATATCTACTTGCCAACTGAGCCGAAAATTCAAGTTATGGATGCCGGTCTGCGTGATAATTTCGGTATGCTATCAACTACTCAGTACTTACATGCAATGCAGGATTGGTTGGATACAGCGATTGAGAAAATTGTGATCGTTCGAATTTTTGATAAACCTAAAGAAATTGAAATAAGGGAAGACCCTTATCAGTCGTTGATACATTCAATTACAGCACCGGTAGATCATGTTTATTTGAACATGTTTAATACCCAACGATTGAGAGAAGATGACTTGCTAAATGATCTTCCACCGGCATTAAAATCTAAATTAGAGATCATTGATTTTCCATTAGAACTTAATGGCTCCAGAAACATTCCTTTGAGCTGGCAATTGACACAAAGCGACAAGAATTTGATCCGTGAGTCTTTTTTCTCACCTAAAAACGAATCCGCTATAAAACTAGTTAAATACCACCTTTCGGATTCATTCAAGACGTATTAATTTCTAATTTTAGCTTTCAATTTTTAGCATGATCAAACAAGATAGAATAGAGTTAATAAAAGAGATGCTTTCGACCAATTCTAAGGATCCTTTCCTGAATTATGCAGCTGCATTAGAGTATAGTAAGTTCGGTGATAAAGAAAAGGCAATTAGTCTTTTGGAAGATGTTGCTGATTTTGATCCTAAGTATTTAGGAACCTATTATCTACTTGGGCAGATATACGAGGAGGTTGATCAGCTTGAAAAGGCGATAAGTATTTATCGTCGAGGTAGAAAAATTGCCAATGAACAGAATAATAACAAGACTTTAGGCGAACTCAATGAAGCGTTAATGCTGATTGATGAGGAGTTTGATGAAGCTTGGGAGGATTGATTATTTAGTTTATTCCTTCATTATTGATACCATTTCTTCTCATCAGAGCATGAATCCCGCTTTATATTAAGAGATTCATGTACGACCGGACCTGTTTATATCTGACAGAGAATGACGATTAAGGAGTGTAAATTTTACTCTTGTCGGTATGTCAATACAATTCAGCCTAATGCTCAATCTTAAAGGTTGTTCCTTCAATGGCCAGCTCAGTATTCTTAAAAATAGTTTGTGCTTCTACTTTAATCGGTTCTAGCTTCGTATATCGCGTGCTAAAGTGCCCCAGTACCAATTTCTTGCAATTTGTTTTAAGGGCGATTTCTGCTGCTTGTAGATTAGTTGTGTGAAAAGTATCGGCTGCTCGTTGGGTAGCATCGCCCATAAATGTGGATTCGTGATAGAGAATATCACTATTCTTTATCGCTTCGTAGTAGGATTCCTTTGGCTTGGTGTCCGTAATAAATGCATACTTACGAAGCGATAGTGGAGCCTCTGTTGCATCAGCTGCATAAATTGTTTCTGTTGCTCTGTGAATGTCTTTTCCCTGTTTTAATAATTTTATTTCTTCAACTCCAAGTTTTAAGGATTGAAGACTCTCTTTTTTGATATTCAGTGGTTTTTCGGTTTCTCGAAAAATAAATCCAAAACACGGAATTCGATGATTTACAGGAGTGGCAGTTACTTCAACGTTGTGATCTTTTAGAATAACAGATTCTGTTTCATCATCCAGATAATTGTAATGAATTTCATATTTCAGTTTGGTATTTGATACTGAAAGCTGTAGATTAAGTATTTCTCGTAACATTCTGTTAGCGTGAATAGTAAGCGGCTTTTCTCTTCCTAGCAAATGCATGGTATTTAGCAAGCCAATAAGCCCGAAATAATGGTCGCCATGCAAGTGAGAAATGAAAATATGTTCGATACGTTGGAACTTGATTCCGAACTTTCTCATTTGAATTTGAGCACCTTCACCACAGTCAATTAAATAGTAATGGTGATTAATATTCAGTAATTGACTAGTCGGATGTCGAGTAGGTGTAGGAACGGCAGAATTAGAACCGAGAATGGTAATTTCAAATGGAGTCATTAATGCTGAATAGTAATTTTGTTAAACAGCATCTTATCGTCAATTTGATACTTGGCGATGTATAACCCGTTTTCAATATATTGTGTAGGAACTTGAACGTTTTCTTCGTTTGAATTAAAGTTGAAAGTCTTTACTAACTTACCATTCAAATCCATCAATTCTATTGATAAGGTATTGTACAAATGCCTTCCCAAGTCAAAGGAAATAAGATCACTTGCAGGGTTCGGATAAACAGTAATAGACTCGCTTTTTGGTGTTTGAATAGATAATGTAGCAGAATCAAACAAATTAAATTCGACTTCAATAATGGTATCAAAACTTACAATACTAGTTTCGATGAAGAGTTTAAGAGTGATCGTTTTTTGATTCGTCTCTTTTGAATCAGTGGCTAGCCCTTTAATTTGAATGCAATTATTTGTACCTCCAGGAAATATGCAATTTGATGGTTTGCACAGATAACTTAAACCTGCATAAAGATTCGGAACGTCTTTAATTGTAACCTGATTAATTGCGAACCCTTGAATTTCAGTAGGTATAACAATTGTCAAAGTTTCATTATAGGCGCTATCTATCCATGCATCTGGAATTTTGTTTTTTCCTAAGCTTGAATATGCTCCAAATTCAGTAAACGTATTGTCTGGTGTGCATTGTGCGAAAGTATTAGCAGATAAAAAACTGAATGTCAATAGTAAAGCTGCTAATTTCATCTTTACTGTCATTATTCAAATCCTTTTTCAATTTCATGCATCATTATTAAATCTAACGCTTCAGGCATGCTGGGGGTTAAATTCAATATGGTGTCTAACTTTGAAAGATTAATTAGTTTGGAGATCATCTCTTTTGCTCCAGAAACAACTAATAATGCATTATTTTTTTTTGCAGCACGATGGCCTACCAATATTGCACTTAAACCACTCGAATCGCAATACTCACAATTAGAAATATCTAATAGTAAATTATTCAATTTGCCCTCTTCGATTGCGGTATTGAAATGATTCTTAAGTTCTGGAGAAATTGCTGAATTGAGCTTAGAGGCTTCAATGGTGATGGCGGTGCAATACTCTAGTTTTTCTATTTTAAATTCCATAGTTGTTTTTACTCTTGAATCTCAAAATTAATAAAAGGGTGCTATAAAATAGCTTTCTACTGCGGTCTATCAATTTTCTGCGCCAAAAGGTATAAAATGGCCATTCTGACTGCAACTCCATTTTCAACTTGATCAAGAATTATTGCCTGCTCTGAGTCCGCAATCGCACTAGAAATTTCTACACCGCGATTTATTGGTCCTGGGTGCATTATGGTTATTGGCTTTTTTAGTTCTTTCAGTATTTGAGCGGTCAATCCAAATTGCATAGTATATTCTCTCAGGCTTGGAAAGTAGCTAATATCCAATCGTTCCATTTGAATACGCAGCATATTTGCAACATCGCACCAGTTTAAGGCTTTTTTTAAATCTGTTTCGACTTTTACACCCATTTTGTCAATGTACTTTGGTAATAATGTTTTTGGTCCGCAAACCATTACTTCCGCACCCATTTTTTGCAAACAAAATATGTTACTCATTGCAACACGGGAATGCAAAATATCTCCAACGATAACCACTTTTTTACCAGCAACATCTCCTAGTTTTTCTCGAATAGAATACGAATCGAGTAGTGCTTGTGTTGGATGCTCATGCGCCCCGTCACCAGCATTTATGATTCTGCTATTAACGCGTTGACTCAGAAATACACTAGCACCAGGATTCGGGTGTCGCATTACGACCATATCAACTTTCATCGCCAATATGTTGTTTACAGTATCTACTAAAGTCTCGCCTTTGCTTACTGATGATGATCCCGCTGAGAAATTGATAACATCTGCAGAAAGCCTTTTTTCTGCCAGTTCAAACGATAGTTTAGTTCTTGTTGAGTTTTCAAAAAACAAGTTTGCTATTGTAATATCTCTTAAAGTTGGTACTTTTTTGATTGGACGATTTATAACCTGCTTAAAATTATCTGCCATGGCAAATATGAGTTGAATATCACTTTCTGTAAGTGATTTAATTCCAATTAAATGTTCTACACTTAATTCACTCATTTTTCTTCAATAGTATATAGTTGAACTTCGTCTTTTCCTTCTTTTTCGTCCCAGCTCATTATCACCCTTTCCGAGTTTAATGAGTCTACACGACTTCCTACATATTCAGGTTGAATTGGTAAATGCCTTTTAAATCTTCTATCAATAAAGACTAATAACTCAACTTGAATTGGGCGACCAAAATCGAGTAGGGCATCCATTGCAGAGCGCACACTGCGACCGGTATAGAGTACATCGTCTACCAAAACAATTCTACGCCCTTCAATGCTGTGTTCCATATTGGTCCGGCTTGCCACAATGGGTGAATTTCCTCTACGAAAATCATCTCGATAAAAGGTAATATCAATGGAACCCGTTTTAGGATTAATATCCGGTTTGATCTCTTTTAGCTTGGCTATAATTCTATCCAACAAAAACGTTCCACGCGGCTGTAATGCAATAAGAATGGTGTTGCTGAAATCTTGGTGGTTTTCAATAAGTTGGTAGCAAAGACGGGTGATGGTTAAATTAACTCCCTTATTATCTATTATAGTCCTGCTCTGCATTTCAAAGGCCAAATATAACTTTTTCACTTAGTCCATTGTCTTGTTTTCTAACATAAGCACCTAAAAATAGTTTCTTGTAGCACTCTTGTCCGCCTTCTAAGAAAAGCAACCTATTTTTACGCCAACTCAAACTCAAAATAGCGCACAGATGTATACTCAAAGAAGATTTCCTTTTAAAAGCATGATTATTTGGACAAAACGAGAACTTTTCTTTTTTGTTGGAATGGCTGCAATTTTCACAGTTCTTTACGAATTGTTGGGCGTGAAATGGTTGCAAGTTCCCTTAGCTCCAGTAGGCTTAATAGGCACTGCTGTAGCTTTTATGATTGGTTTTCAAAACAATGCTGCTTACGATAGAATTTGGGAAGCACGTAAAATTTGGGGAGGAATTGTAAACACCTCACGCTCTCTAATAATTACAATAAAAGACAGTTTTTATCTGCATCGGACGGAGGCGATTCAGGATGAAACCTCTGAATTGAAAATAATAACGCACCGGCACATTGCTTGGCTCAATGCTTTGCGTTTTGCTATGCGTGCAAAGAAAACTTGGGAGGCTTCTTATGAAATCATGCATAAAAAAGAGCATTCTACTTATCATGTTCCTGAATTTGAAACTGAATTAGAAGATGAATTAAAATCTCACTTATCTGCCGAAGAACTTAAACAGGTTATGGCTACAGATCATAAACCTAATACGATAATTGCTTTGCAATCCCAGCATTTGAGAAGGTTGACTGATGAAAAAAAACTTTGGGATTTTTCTTACCTAAATATTCAAGGACTCTTGCAAGAATTAACCACGCTTCAAGGTAAGTCAGAACGGATTAAAAACTTTCCTTATCCCAAACAATACGGAAGCATTGGTTATCATTTCGTCCACATTTTTATGTGGTTACTGCCAATGGCAATTATTCCTACGTTTGCCACTATGGGTGTTGGAATAGCTGAAACAAATCCATTTATAGGCAAGTACTTTGTTTGGTTTAATATTCCCTTTACTATAATTGTAATATGGGTGTTTAATACCATGCTAAGAGTCGGATTGGCTGGAGAAAATCCTTTTGAGGGCTCACCGAACGATGTGCCAATTTCAAATATAGCTAGAAGTATTACACGCGATATTCTACAATTGGTAGATGAGGATCCTTCTAAGATTCCGCCGCCAATCGATAACAAAAATGATATTCAGATGTGATCAAGCAATGGTGTTAATTCTGATTCATTTTTTCAAAGATTTGAAATTCGGCTTCTACCATTTCCTTTTTTGAAAGTGTATTGTCTCGATCAATTATATAGACGGTTTCAGCAAACAAATGATTTATAAAATGAAAGTTATCGAATTTTATATTAGATTTTAACTTTTTCACTTTTGATAGACTCAGTCATTGATTAAGGTACATTTTCAAACAACCATCTTGCGAATTTTATTGAATAGAATATTAAAACAGCAGTTATGAGGAATATTAGAGGAATGGCTACAACCTTTCTATTTTGAATTCTCTTGTTGTTAGCTTTAATCTCTGCTCTAATTGTCTAGATCTGTTCTGGAGTAGATTTTTTTAAATCTAAACTTTTACGTTTAGCAGAATTGAAGTATTCTTTTCGCAGATAGAAATAATCCTTCTTACGCAAAAGCGCCCTGTTACTTTTCATAACAGAGATCATGTTGAAAGCTGAACCTTCTCCGCCCATAAATTTATTTTTTTAATAAGCTTTTTGAAAATAAAAGCAGTTTATTTATCGTATTATTGCAATATAAAGATTAATAAACATGGGGATAACAAAAAGTAACCTCTTTACCGACGAGCAGAACAAGATAGCAAATACATTAAAAGCACTAGGTCATCCAGCTCGTGTTGCTATTTTACAGCATTTATTAAAGGCCAATGCATGTATAAACGGAGACCTAGTTGAAGAAACAGGTTTGGCTCAAGCAACGGTTAGTCAGCATTTAAGAGAATTAAAGGACTTAGGAATCATTCAAGGAACCATCGAAGGAGTTTCGGTTAGTTATTGCATTAATCCAGTGCGATGGAATGAAATTGCCCAATTGCTGAATGGTTTATTCGATCAAATAAATATAAACGGCGAAAGCTGTTGTTAAAATTTAAACAGATGAAATTATCAGAATTAAAGAACAGTTTAGAAGGCTTAGATGCAGTCAAATTTCAATTGCCTAACGGACAATTAGTAGAATCACATTTTCATGTAACCGAAGTAGGTGAAATAGAAAAACGATTTATTGATTGCGGCGGAACAATGAGGAAAGAGCATACGGTAAACTTTCAACTTTGGTCATCTGATGATTTTGATCACAGATTGAGTGTTCAAAAACTAAATTCGATTATCGAATTATCTGAAAAGCAATTACTCATTGGCAACCACGAAATAGAGGTAGAGTATCAGCAAGAAACGATTGGTAAATACGGTTTGGAGTTCAATTCAGATGAAAGCGTTTTTATGCTTTCCGAAAAGCAAACCGATTGTTTAGCCAAAGACAATTGCGGAATTCCTGAAACAAAAGAAAAAGTAGAACTATCGGCAATGGTTAATTCTGATGCTGCTTGCACACCAGGTGGTGGTTGCTGCTAGAGATTTAAGTTTATGAATTTAGAAACCACGATAGCATCGCTTAAAGCCCATAGCATAAGCGATAAACGGAAATTAGCACTGCAACCACTAATTGATTTCATAAGCTCCAAAAAAGAAGCAGAGGAGCTTATTCGGTTGAATTTTATCTGCACTCATAATTCACGAAGAAGTCAGCTTGCGCAAGTATGGTCCTTTATACTTTCCAATCATTTTGATTTGAACGTAGAATCCTATTCTGGTGGAGTCGAAGTAACCGCATTTTTTCCTGCGGCGATTGAGGCATTAAAAGCTTCGGGTATTGAAATTAACAGGGCAGGAGGCGTATTTCCGAAATACAAAGTGCGCTATAATTACAATGAAATCAACTGCTTTTCAAAATTGTATAATAATGCTTTAAATCCAACAGAGGGGTTTGCCGCAGTTATGACTTGCTCAGATGCTGATAGGAATTGTCCTTTGGTGTCAGGTGCTGAAAAACGGATTCCAATGACTTTTGAAGATCCAAAAGCATTTGATGATTCACCTAAAAAACAAGAAAAGTACAAAGAGCGTTCTTTGCAAATTGCTGGAGAATTGTACTACGTATTTAATTCCATTACATAAGCATGAAAGGCATCGGTTTTTTCGAAAAGTATCTGACAGTTTGGGTCTTACTTTGTATTGGAGTTGGTATAGGGATAGGAGCAGTTGCGGGAGATGGAATTCAAATCATTTCCTCTTTAGAAATTGCACATGTAAATATTCCTGTGGCAATTTTAGTTTGGTTAATGATTTACCCAATGATGGTTCAAATTGATTTTGGATCGTTAAAAGAAGTCGGTAAAAATGCAAAAGGCCTGGGGCTTACGCTTGTCGTTAATTGGCTAATTAAACCTTTTACAATGGCCTTTTTCGCCTGGTTGTTTTTCGATCAATTGTATTCAACTTGGATTACTCCCGAACAAGCCAATGAATATATAGCTGGAGCTATTCTGCTGGGCGCAGCGCCGTGTACAGCAATGGTTTTTGTTTGGTCCTACTTATCAAAAGGGGATGCTAACTATACGCTTGTTCAGGTATCGGTTAACGATTTGGTGTTATTAATACTCTTTGTGCCGATTGTTCAATTTTTATTGGGAATAACTGATTTTATAATTCCATACGATGTTCTAGTAACCTCAGTGGTGATATATGTAGTTATTCCTTTACTGGCTGGTTATGTAACGAACAAGTGGGTAATAAACGTAAAAGGTGAGGAGTGGTTTAAAAATGATTTCCTACCCAAATTGAAGCCATTTTCTATCATCGCTTTATTATCGACGTTGGTATTGCTATTTGCATTTCAAGGAAAACAAATTATTGACCAACCAGAAAACATTCTATTGATTGCAATCCCTTTAACCATCCAGACATACTTCATTTTCTTTTTATCTTGGTTTGCGGGGAAATACATCAAGCTCCAATACAACATCTGCGCACCGTCTTCAATGATAGGTGCTAGCAATTTTTTTGAATTGGCAGTTGCAGTTGCCATTGCGCTGTTTGGATTAAATTCTGGTGCAGCTTTAACGACGGTGGTTGGAGTATTGATTGAGGTGCCTATTATGCTTTCTTTGGTTGCAATTGCAAAACGGTGGAAGTACTAATGAATACCGTTTAATTCTTAAGAATACCCATTAGTGGTTAAAACAACCTTTTATTAGCTCGTGTGTGGGTTTATAAGCACTGTTTGCCAAAAAACGTCAACTTTGAAGAAACAATTTCTTATGCGTTACTTCATTTTATTCCTATTTACAGTTTGTGTCTCCAATTCAAATGCTCAAGAAAAATGGGTGAAAGTTGATTGTGGAACTGATTTTTCTTTGGCCTTAAAGTCTGACGGTACCATTTGGTCTTGGGGCTATAACGCAAACGGTCAACTCGGTGATAGTAGTTTATTCTCTAGAAGTGCTCCTGATCAAATTGGTCAAGACACAGATTGGAAAGATATCTCCTGTGGCGCCTTTCATGTATTAGCACTTAAAAAAGATAATTCTCTTTGGGTTTGGGGATTAAACGGAAATGGCCAGTTGGGATTAGGAAATAACAATAGCTATAGCTACCCGATTCTGATGGACACCTTTAAAAATTGGAGTGAAATTGACGCAGGACAAGCACATTCCATTGCCATTAAAACAGATGGAACGGCTTGGTGTTGGGGATTAAACACAAATGGTCAATTAGGAAATGGCACCACAAAAGATGCTAATCGACCTATCCAGATAAACACTGATAAAGATTGGAAAGAAATTTCTGGAGGCGGCGGACATTCCATGGCTATAAAGAATGGAGGAGAACTTTGGGCATGGGGAACAAACGGAAGAGGACAGTTAGGAGCAGGAACTGCTTTTAGATATTATCAACCGACTAGAATTGGAAGCAAGTCGGATTGGAAAGAAGTATCCGCAGGTTTCGCTTTTACATTAGCCATAAAATCAGATAACACATTGTGGTCATTTGGCGATAACCCTGTTGGACAATTAGGAAATGGGACAACAAATCGAGATTCATTTCCGAGTCAGATTGCAACTTTTGCTTCATGGAAAACAATTAGCGCAGGATCCGCTCATTCAATGGGAATAACAACTAACGGTGAAATGTACGCTTGGGGATTCAATAACAATGGTCAATTGGGTATAGGGAATTCTATTTCAAAACTGAACCCAACAGCTGTTGGAACTGATACTGATTGGGTAGAAATTGCAAATTCTGAAGGTCAGATTTCAGGAACTGATTTGACTGGATTTCATAGTCTTGGAATCAAAGAATATGGCAAAATAATTTGTGGTGCTGGAAAAAACACATCAGGACAATTAGGGGATAGCACAAACACTATTCGTCAAGGTATCAGTTGTAAAACGGGAAAACTAGCAGAAGATATCGCTGACAACGTGCAGAATAGCAACGATTCGAAGAAAGAAGTTTTGGTTTATCCAAATCCTATACGTTCAGGAGCTATTAACCTTGAACGCCCAATTTCTTTTTCTTTGTTCGATACATTCGGGACACAAGTTCTTAGAGTCGAAGAAGCTCTAAATGCAGATGTATCTCAATTAAATACAGGCGTTTATTGGCTAATGTTTGATTCTGGTATAAGCACCAAAATCATGATTTATAACTAGAGATTTAGGTAATTCAGGTTACATTTTAGGCTTCTTTAAAACTAACGATGACAATGGAGGGGTATTTGTAGATACTTTTGAAAATCTCAAAGCATAAAACCATGAATAAAAAAATACTTTTCGGATCAATCCTTGTCATATTTTTAATTGGAACGGCATTCGTCTCCATTGATAAAGTTCCAAACGAGAATTTTGAAAATACGGTGTCTGCAAATAGCGCAGCTCCTGAAGGAGAATTAAAATGGTACGTAGACCTTAGTGAAGCCCAAGTTGTTGCTAAAGAAACGAACAAACCGATCTTCGCATTCTTTACAGGAAGTGACTGGTGCGGCTGGTGCAAAAGATTGCAAGCTACTGTGTTTCTAAAGCCTTCGTTTAAGGAATGGGCAAATTCAAATGTAGTTTTGTTAGAATTAGATTTTCCACGTAGAAAACAATTACCTCCTAAAATCGCGGAGCAAAATAATCAGCTTAAAGGCTTTTTTCAACCAAAAGGTTACCCTACAATTTGGTTGTTTGATATGAACTTGAATGCAGAAGGCACTCAATATGAAATTAATGCGTTGGGAAACTTAGGATATCCAAGTGGTTCTCAACCCGGTCAAGAGGACAAGAAGTTTATTGCCAATGCTGATCAGATTTTAGCAAAAAGACAATAAAAGAATTCAATTAATATTTAAAAAGCCTCAAGAAGAATTACTTCTCGGTGCTTTTTTTTGATATTGAAATGAAGCTTAAATGGCGTGCTTCGATAGAAACTTGTCAATGGATTTATTCCAATCGTCAAGTGCTTTTGAGCGACTTTCATTGACAGCGTCATTAGCTAAATTATAATCAGCAACTGCTTGATTAAAATCTTTTATCGCTGTATTGTATTCATCAACGTTTTTCAGAGTTCTATCCTTATTTTACGTGGTATCGAACGAGTTTTTTACTTGATTAAATCGTTCTTCTTTCTTAAAGAAATCCTTCATTAACTAGGCTTCTTTTTGGCTATAGCTTTCATATGCGCGTAACATTTTATCCCCAGCTAATTTCAATGATGCAACCTCATTAATATTCTTAACACCTCTCAGATCGGCATGACCCAGTTTAGCATATTCAGTGAGTGTTTGCCGGTTTTGTTCTACTGCGTTTACGTCTTTATTTTTAATGGCATCACTCAAATAAGCATCTTGTTTGTATGACTTAAAGAACATGAAGGAGCAATCAATATCTTTTTATGTGCAATGGGATTCCTGTTTTCAATTACTAAAACAGTTATTCTTCCATTTAATCTCTTGACTTCTTTGGGCCTGGAGCTGAAAACAACCTTCCTAAATCTATTGTAAGAGTATTAAAAGCGTCCAATTGGACGGTTTTGCATATCTCTTTTATTTCAATGAAATGAGCAAAGTGAATGCTATCTACTTCAGATTTCAACTTTCCAAGATCAGCTAGATACCGAGTTTTTAATGAGTCATTTGGAGCTATGAGTAATGAAAATAGTTGTCCTTTTTTTTTCAATATTTTTTTGTCTTTCTGTCTAATATTTTGGCGATGATTGGTTATCGTTAATTCGTATTGTTTTTGTTGAGTATCATCAAAATCTAAAGCTTGTATAATTACTTCTTTAGGGGTTTCCCGCTTTTTATGGTGACGTTGGCCATGCCTGTTTGACGAAGACGCAATCTTATATGCCAACAATCCATTTGAAATGACTAATACACCTATGATAATTCTTAACCAGATAGTTTTAGTCATAATACAATTGATTTGATTCTTCCAAGCCTACTGAATTGGAAACAATTGAAATAGCATTGTTATTTTCTACTTTTAAATCGACGCTTTCAGCATCAGAAACCAACCAAATATTCAAAGCAATTATAATACAAGAGTAAGCAAGACTTAACCCTGCAAATGATCTGGAAGAAGGAGCATATTCTGATGCAATTCTTGCTTCAATTCTAGTGAATAAAAATGGAGGTGCATCTACCTTAGCAATCCGATTTAAATTTTCTTCAATATTAATTTCTCTCTGTATCATTACTTTTTTATTTGACGCTGTTAATTATTAATTCCCTCGCTAGTTTCCAAGTTTTTTTTTCAAACTATTTCTAGCTCTAGATAATAATGACTCTATTGCTTTTTCACTAATCTCCATAATTACAGATATTTCTTTTTGACTTAATCCTTCAATACTCTTTAGGATGAGCGCTGTCTGCTGTTTTTGAGGAAGTTGAGCAATCTTCTTCATGATGTTTTGAGTTGCTTCTTTTTGTTCCAACTCAATTCCGGGGTGATTAAACTCCACAGTACCTTTAAAATGCGAATCAGGTAAGATTTCAATCAGAAAACCAAATCGTTTAAATCGTTTTCTTGCTTTTATTACATCCAGACAATGGTTGATCGTAATTCGATAGATCCATGTCTTTAAGCTAGAGGAGTGTTTGAAATTTTTATAGCGTTGATGCACCTTTATAAATACATCTTGTGTTGTTTCTTCAGCATCCTGGACATTGTGTAAATAATTCAATGCTAAATTATAGACCATTGAATTGTGCTCGTTATAAATACTCTGAAGCCAAATTGAACTACTCAATTAGACAAAAGTGTTGATCTACTGATTGAGCTAGTCATTAAAAATTCTAATGGTTTTAATGCTATTTACATTCCTTATCTTCAAAATATATGTGCCAACGGGTAGCAGGGATCTGTCGATACTAACATTACTTCCGGTAGGTTTTATC